>Ga0315298_1000310_pt1 | contig 96189 bp, 94 predicted proteins | sample WHS_1_MG_FD_203077 | JGI IMG/M metagenome (GOLD analysis project Ga0315298, IMG submission 203077) | Extremophilic microbial mat communities from Washburn Hot Springs, YNP, Wyoming, USA - WHS_1_MG | ecosystem: Environmental > Aquatic > Thermal springs > Hot (42-90C) | place: USA: Wyoming...
GCGTGACGGGGCCATCCCGAGTGCCGTCCGCTGAGGATGGCTTTTCCCCAGTGTAGATAGCTGGGGGAATAAGGAGAGGGCAAGTCTGGTGTCAGCCGCCGCGGTAATACCAGCTCTCCGAGTGGTGGGGACGTTTATTGGGCTTAAAGCATCCGTAGCCGGCTGGGCAAGTCCCCTGTTAAATCTAACGATTCAATCGTTGGATTGCGGGGGATACTGCTCGGCTAGGGGGCGGGAGAGGCCGACGGTATTCCCGGGGTAGGGGTGAAATCCTATAATCCCGGGAGGACCACCAGTGGCGAAGGCTGTCGGCTAGAACGCGCCCGACGGTGAGGGATGAAAGCTGGGGGAGCGAACCGGATTAGATACCCGGGTAGTCCCAGCTGTAAACGATGCAGGCTAGGTGTTCGGGCGGCCACGTGCCGCTCGAGTGCCGCAGGGAAACCGTTAAGCCTGCCGCCTGGGGAGTACGGCCGCAAGGCTGAAACTTAAAGGAATTGGCGGGGGAGCACCACAAGGGGTGAAGCTTGCGGTTTAATTGGAGTCAACGCCGGAAATCTCACCGGGAGCGACAGCAGAGTGAAGGCCAGATTAAAGGTCTTGCCGGACGAGCTGAGAGGAGGTGCATGGCCGTCGCCAGTTCGTGCCGTGAGGTGTCCTGTTAAGTCAGGCAACGATCGAGACCCGCATCCCCAGTTGCCATTGGCCTTGAGCCAAGCACACTGGGGAGACTGCCGCCGATAAGGCGGAGGAAGGAGCGGGCCACGGCAGGTCAGTATGCCCCGAATCTCCCGGGCCACACGCGAGCTGCAATGGCAGGTACAATGGGTTCCAACCCCGAAAGGGGGAGGCAATCCCTAAAGCCTGCCGTAGTTGGGATCGAGGGTTGAAACTCACCCTCGTGAACATGGAATCCCTAGTAATCGCGCGTCACTATCGCGCGGTGAATACGTCCCTGCTCCTTGCACACACCGCCCGTCGTTCCACCCGAGCGACTCCTGGGTGAGGCGTGGTCCTTTGTGGCTGCGTCGAATCCAGGTTTCGTGAGGGGGGAAAAGTCGTAACAAGGTGGCCGTAGGGGAACCTGCGGCCGGATCACCTCCTATGTAATAAATGGCTTGCATTGCCGACTGGAAGAGAAAGGAAAAGCCGCAAACGTCAAAGCCTATTTTTAACGTTTCAAAATTGAATAGCTCCTCTATAGATTTTCTGCACCCTTGGGTTTGGAAAATGAATTGTGGCAAGTTTCCATTTTCTCTAGCCCCCTACCTCTAGAATGTTTTGGTTTAGGCTTCTGTTATTATTCTGCCTTTGCAGTAGGGGATAAGCTCCCGAATCTGTTCGATGGAGGCTTTCAGTATTTTTTCGCGCTTTTCCTTCGGCGCCTTTTCAGCTAGAGTCTTTAAAACCTGTTTTAGGAGTTGTTTTCCGTTTGTTTCTCCTGGAACTATGATTGTGTATATTTTTGTTTTTGCTTTAACTGCTTCGACGGCTCCTCCTATGAAGGATGCCTCACCAACCTCATCGAATAGGACTCCTACCGCTATTTTTAGGGGTGTGTTGCGCATCCAGTTTCTCTTTCCGCTTATGGCGAAGGCTCCGTGGGGCACGTATTCTCCTGATGGGCCGGCCTTGCTTAGTTGTTCTGGTTTAACCCAGTAAACGTCAATTTTTGCGAAGCCTTCTCGCCAGCCCCGTGAATATGCGGCTGCGAACTCTGCAGCTTCTTTTAGGCATTGTTCGCTTGGCTCTTTGCCCTCAGTCTTAATAACAACGAAGGGTGCACCGACTACATCAGCATGGAAGACAATATCCGTTGGCTCTGTATACTTTTTAATTAAAACTTCATTGCTTACTGCATCCTTTCCTCCAACAACCAAAAAGCCGTCAGAGGATTTAAACCACCGGAACTTTTCAAACCACTCTTTACGCTTAACGCGACGCTTCTCAAGTTTTTCTAAAACCTCCATAGGCTTAACACTTTCTAAGCCTTCAGCCTCCTGAATCTTTGCTTCAATTTCCATCAATTTTCTGCGAGTTTCCTCTAAGGCAGCTTTGGCGCCAGCCAACTTCTGCTTAGCCTTTTTGCTCCTTTCATAAAACTGTGCAGCAGCATCAAACAATTTTTTCCGCAAACTCAAACCAAATCTTAAACCTTCAACACAAACGTAAACCATCAAGCCTTTAGCATCAAAGGAATCAAAAAATATGCTTGGTTTTATGTCCGCTTTCTTTTCAGCCAAAACTTCGGAAACAATTCTGCTCCACTCTTCACCAGCCTTTTTCCCAATCAAAAATTTGTCCAATAAAGCTTGTAGTTCAGCGGCATGAGCGTAAATAGCGTCTCCAATGCGCTTGTTATTATCTGCTTCACTTGTCGCTTCAGCCAAAACTTTCTCTTGACTTTCTATGACACGCTTGAGCCTTTCCGCTTCCTGTTTCAACTTTTCAACTTCAACTTTGACCGCTTTCTTCTCTAAGGCTTCGGTTTTAGCGTAAAATTCGTCCAAGGCTTCGTTAAAGCTTTCATAAAATTGATGTTTCAGCTTCTCATAACGTTTAAGCCTAAAAGGCGCAACATCCGTAAACTCGCCTTTCTCGTCTAAAATAATGCATGGCTCCAATTTTCCATTAGTAACTTGAATGAGCAAATCTTGTAGGCAATTGAAAAAGGCATGGGCTTCAGAGTCGCTTAGCTTGTTGCAAGGCTTAGTTTTCTCTATTCCAGCCCTTAACAAAACTTCTTCGGCATAGATGCCGCCGAGGCCTAAGAAGCGCGCAATAGCCCTAACAACTTCCACATCGCCAAAACTTCTCAAGGCAATGGTTAACTCTTCTCTGCTGACTTTAAAGGGGTTTTTTCCAGTGGAAGGAGCGAAAGTGAAGGTTTCGTTGCGGAGAATGTTTCGGTCTCTCATTCTTTTATATGTTAAAGCATGAAGAATCTTGCCATCGCCGTCGACTAAAATGATGTTGCCATCGCCAAAAATTTCCAAAACAAGCCTCAAATTTCCCACTTTACTTTTAAAGGTGAAAACGACCACTCTCTCAAACTCATACTGTTCAACATTTACCAATATGGCGTTCCGCAAATATTTCCTCAAAGCCATGCAAAAGGCAGGGGGAGTTAACGGTTTCTCCATGGCATAAGAAGTTAAATGTAAACGGCGTCCAGCCTCCAAAACTAAACGGAAGGCTGGTTTACCTGTTTTGTGCAATTTGAAAAGTAGAGTTTTAGAGTCTAGCTGGTATATGTTGCTAACACGAGAATTGCCAATAACATCTTTTAATTCGCGGATAACAGCAGCCACATCAAAGCTGGTAAATTCCTTTTTTCGTTGCATTTCCCTTCTCATCTCTAAACGTAAATAATTAATGAGAAGCTATAAATAGGCAACCAAAATTGGCAGAGGCTTCTTTAATGGATTACGATTAATGTTCCGCAGTATTCGCACTTGACAGAAGTTTCTCCTTTATAAATCTCGCGGGTGTATGGTGCGCCGCAATGGGGGCATCGGACAAGTTGTATTGTAGGTGCTTCTTTAATAGTTGTTCCCTTTATGGATGCTATGTCTCTATCTGCTTCTCCGCCAATTATGTAGCTGAAAAATCTTGTTATTATGTCTGCTTCCCATCCCTTCACGTCAAAAGGCGTCTCTGCTAAACCCCGTTCAGGTTTGAAGCGAATATAAATTCCAGTCCAAGCAAGCAGCCCCACTCTGCCCTTAGATATTTCTTGTAGGGCGCCGATGGGCTGTTCTATTAATACTGTTCTTTCAACCTTCTTTTTTGTGGCTATGAATAATTTTTTCTCCAGCACAACTTCTTTCTTTCCTTCAAAAATGAACCTCTGATTTGTGAAGTATAGGGTTCCCTCGCTCTTTTCGCCTGTCATGATTTTTCCTTCAATTGCCAAAACTGGGCTTTCTTCTTGTTTTAGCGGAAAAGTTGCCAGAGAGAACAATTCCACGGTTTTTTCAGCCACTTTTAGGTCTCTGTCTATGGCGTTAACGCTTGAAATGAACTCATTAAGGGGCGTGCTCACTTTGCCAGCTTCTAAATTAGCTCTCATTTTTATAGAGGAAGCTTCGATGGAGAGGCGACTTGCTAAAGAACTACTAAAACCAATGTTGCTTCTATCTATTTCTGTTCGCAGTCTCTGAGTCTCCGCTTGCAATCCCCGAATTTGAGTGGTTAATGGTTGAACGCTGTTTAGAAATGCCTGTTTAAGGGTGGGCGCAGCTTCTGTCCACTTTTTAGTGAGTACGTCTATGCTTTTTTCAAGATGTCCCATGGCTGCATAACCTCTCCCTCGAACAGTCATTAGTCTGCTTGGAAGAGAACCCATAGAAGCTTCAACGTATGCTAATTTGCTTTCCACATCGCTTATTGCTCCAGAAGCGCTGGAAAGGTCAGACTCAATGGAGCGAAGCTGGGAGTATAAAACTTCCTTTTCTCTATCAATTTGCGCCATATGGCTTCTCCAAACCATTAGACTGTTTGTTGGAGAAATAAAACTTGCTGAAAGTTTGCTGGCTGGCTGAGCAACTTTTAAATCTTAATCTAAAATATAAGATGCAAAGGCGTTGAAAGGATATGACAATTATAGAGAAAATATATTGGATTAGGCTGTTGCTTGGCATAATCGCAGCTTTAGCATCCACGGGATACACTCAAGCAAGAGTTGTCCCTACTAATGTTGTAGACTATAGCGTTTTTATGAATGGCATAAGCATAGCAATAATAGTTTATGTCATATCCTATTACATAATGAAGTTCAAGTGGGCAGCTAAAGTTGAAAAACCACAGAAAATTTTCACAACTGGCGTGGGCATATACTTCATTGCATGGCTGGTTTTTTGGGTTCTCTTCTACACGCTGACTGCTGCATAATCATCTGGGCTTTTTCCCAAGGAAATTCTCAATAGTGGCTTGTTTTTCATCATCCTTTAAGGTTTCAAGTTTTTCCTTATCTGAAACTGCGTTATTCACGTTTGGGTTATTTGCGAAATTCATTCTACTGAGCACATGCATGCAGTCAGCCCATGCTGAGAAAAATCCGCGGTCAAAATCTCCGTGAAGCCTATTCTTGACATGGTTCAGAAACTCTCGCCTATAACTGTTTAAGGCTCCTTTGTCGTTTAAATCCAGTTTTGAGAAAAAAGCGTACGAGTCGTTATTGTTTGAGCGTCTGGCAAGCATCATTCCATACAAGCCTCTAAAATAACCCCTATTCCATTCTGTTTTGTGCATTTTCTGTTTAATCTTTTCCAGTTCCCGTTCTGCCTCAGCAAACTGTCTATTAATTAAAAGTTGGAAGTATCGTGTTACCAAAACCCTTGGGATAGGCATTTTTAACGCCCACGAGATTTGGACTTCTCCTCTTCTGAAACGTCTTCTATGCCGTTCTCAGTTATTTTAAATATTTCCTCCCCTTCTGGCAAATAGGGACTAGAAACTAAACGGGCGATTCTTACAGGTCCGTGGGCAGCCCTTCGAAGATAAACTCTTGTGTGGCTTGTGTGTCCAACTATGTGACCGCCAACTGGGTGTACAGCGTCGCCGAAAAACACATCTGGCTTAGCCATCACTTGATTTGTCACAACAGCCACGAGGTTGAAGGCTCTTGCTAAACGAATTAGTTTATGCATGTGTTTGTTTAGTTTCTGTTGCCTAGAAGCTAACATTTCACGTCCGAGGTATTCGCTTCTGAAATGGGCAGTTAAGGAATCAACAATAATAAGTTTAACATTGTTCTGTTTTATAACGTCGTCAACATTATCCAACAAAAACATTTGATGGTCCGAAGTGTAAGCTTCAGCATAAATAATATTTTTAACCACCTGTTCTGGGTCTAATCCCAAATGGCGGGACATCTGCACAATCCTTTCAGTTCTGAAAGTGTTTTCAGTGTCTATGTATAATGCGGCACCAGATAAGCCACCCCTTTCTGGAGGCAATTGAACATTGACGCAGAATTGGTGGCATAACTGGCTTTTTCCGCTTCCATACTCACCATAAAATTCTGTTATAGTTTGAGTTTCCAATCCGCCATCAAGAATTTTGTCTAAGGCTTTGCTGCCCGTTGTTAAACGTAAAACGCTTTGGCGCATTTTTAAGAGTTCATCTGCCCTAATGAAGGAGACGCTTATGGAAGAGCGGGCGGCTTCAATGATGGCGAAAGCCTTTTTCTCGCTTATTCCTGCTGGTTCCAACTCGCGGGCTGTAGCCATAGCCAAAGACTCAACTGTGTGAAAACCTAACTCTCTCAATTTTTGTGCTGTGGCTGGACCTATTCCTGGCAAATCCTCCAAAAACTCATATTTCTTCTTGACAGCACCTTCCTCTTTCTTCTCCTCTTCCTCAGTCATCAAACAATTCGCCCTCTTCTCAGCTTTAACAGAGAGTTAGGTTAAGCCATATTTAAAACAAGCGAAGTGCCTCAGCATCTTTTCCGTGGAGAGGTAGGTTAAAGTGAAAATCAGAAACTCTCTGCATCAGAACTATCTTAGATTTTGCAGATAATATAAGACAAGATATAAGTAGCTGAATTTTTCATAAAACCGACAAAAGAAGGGAAAAATATGGATATGGCTAAGGTTATTGAAGATGTTGCCTTTAACATACTAAAACAAGCAGTCATATACCTTCCCGAAGACGTGAAACAAGCATTAAAAAAGGCTTATGCAGAAGAAACAAGCGAGACTGGAAAGACACAGCTTAAAGCTATCCTCGATAACATCGAATTAGCCGAAAAATATCAAGCGCCAGTATGCCAAGACACAGGCACCATAATATTCTATGTGAAAGCTGGAGCAGAAGCAAAAAACCTTGACAAAATGGAAGAGCCACTAACAAAGGCTGTGCGCAGAGCCACAAAAGAAATTCCCCTTCGCCCAAACGCCGTTGACCCCTTCACGCAAAAAAACAGTGGAGACAACACTGGGCGCCTAATACCATACATAAACTGGGAAATCGTACCCGGAGACAGCATAGAATTAACGGTTATGCCTAAAGGGGGCGGTTCAGAAAACGTTTGTTTAACAGGCATGCTTGTGCCAGGCGAAGGCATAAATGGACTGAAAAAATTCGTTATCGAATCTGTTATAAAAGCTGGGTCGCAGCCTTGTCCGCCTACGATTCTGGGCATTGCTATGGGGGGCGGAAGTGACATTGCTATGAAAATTGCAAAAAAGGCTCTTCTCAGACCTTTAAACGAGCCTAATCCAAATCCTGAAATCGCCAAACTTGAAAGGGAAATATTCGAGGCTGCAAACATGACTGGAATTGGTCCCATGGGGTTGGGTGGGAAAATCACGGTTCTTGGCGTGCACATTGACTACGCCTATAGGCATCCAGCATCCTTTCCAGCGGCTGTTGCCTTCAACTGTTGGGCTGCCAGAAGAGCCTCTGCAAGAATTGATGCTGATGGAAATGTTGAGTATTTAACGCATAAAATGAAATGGTGAGGTGAAAAGGTATGGCTGTTTATAAACTTAAAACACCAATTTCTGAGGGAGAAATTCGCAAATTAAAAGTGAACGATGTAATTTACATAACTGGAACAATCGTAACTGCCAGAGACCAAGCCCACAGAAGAGCCTTAGAATATTTTAAACAGGGAAAGGCTTTACCCATAAACCTTGAAGGCTTAGCCGTTTTCCATTGCGGTCCCGTTGTGAGCAAAGAAGGCAATAAATGGGTTGCCGTCGCTGCTGGTCCAACAACAAGCACAAGGATGGACATTTTCGAGGATGAGTTCATAAAAAACTTTAAAGTTCGAGTGGTTATTGGCAAGGGCGGAATGGGTAAAAAGACAACTGATGCTATGGCAAAGTATGGCGCTGTTTATGGAGCCTTCACTGGCGGAGCTGCAATATTGGCTGCTAAAGCCATAAAAAATGTTAGGAGTGTGGAATGGCTTGATTTGGGAACGCCTGAAGCCCTTTGGATTTTTGAGGTTGAAGACTTTGGTCCTTTAGCTGTTGCCATCGACTCCCATGGAAACAATCTATTCTTAGACGTAGCCAAGAAAGTTGAGGAGAACAAGCAGAAAATTTATCAGAAACTTGGTTTGGCGCCATAATTTCACCCTCTTATTTTTGTATTTTCATTTTGGATTTTTGATAGCTAGTTTAGATTCTGTTTAATATATCGGAAGATTTAATATTCATTTTATACTCACTCAAAACGGGGCAAAACATGTTCAAAACCTTCAGAGAAAAAATAGCCCTTTCCGGAATAACAGTTCTCATGATAGGCGTAGCTCTACTAGTGTTCACTTTCATAAGCGCCTATGGATTCTTAACCCAAAGCCTATCAATAATCGCTTCCGAAGACTTGGCGAAAACCTTTGGCGAAGCCTTGGCTCCTCTAATAGCAACGTGCGTGCGCATAATGTATCTTGGCGTTATGGGATGGATTGGCTCCTTATTGACAATAAGAGGTGTTACAATAATAGCTCATGCACCACAAGTTACGCCAGTGGTTCAGCCAAAAGAAGCTATGCCAGAACAGAAACCTCAGCCACAACCTCAGAAGGCTAAGGCTGAAAAACCAAAAGCTGAGAAGCCCAAAGAAGAGGTTAAACCTCAAGAACCAGAAATGGTTGTTATACCGCCGGAACAAATTTCGCAACCATCAGCAGAACCGAACCAACCGCAGAAGAACAATTCTTCACAGTAACTAATCCTTAAGATGCCCGGAAAAGGAGCAATATGCAAATACCAATTCGAATTATAGGAATAACTACAACATTTTTCTGGATTTTCCTAATCGCATTCTTCGTTTCCGCCGTTTACTCGGTTAAAGACTTGCACTTTGATTTTGGCGAACCACAAATGAATGTAACAGCCGATAATAGAATACTCTTCTCTCTTCCACTGAATATTACAAACAAAGGTTTTTACAGCCTCCGCTCTTTTAACCTAACAACCCAAATTTTAGATGCGGAAAACTTCGTTGTAGCAAAGGGAACAACCTACATACCAATTATAAACAAGGATGAAGCAGCAACCGTAACGCATAATGTTACCATCGACTTAAACGCGCTGCTACAACATGACGAAAATTTCCTGTTTAACGACACTGAATTAAAAATTTATGAGACAGTTGGCATGGTGATTGCAGATTTGATTCCAATCCAAGCCTCCACAAACTATTCCATGCCGTGGGGTGCCCCCCTCTACAATTTTGCTTTGGGACAACCCCAATATGTAGCGGCTAACTCAACTCATTTTCTTGTCCGTTTACCCATAAGCTTTGAAAATCACGTGTTCTTTGATGTGTCTGGAAACATAAAAATAAAAATGTATAACAACGCTAATCTCCTTTTGGGTGAAGCGCAAATTTTCATGGATGTTCCGCAGCAATCTTCCTATAATGGGTTTTTTGAATTTTATGTTTCAAGAAGCGGGACAACCGATAATGGATACTTTAGCGTTTCCATTTTGACTCCTCTTTTCAGTTATGAAAATTTGGTGGTTTCCTATGGCGGATAGCAAAACCAAGCTTAAACAATTGACATTCAAAGCCTTAAAAGCAACAATAAAAGGAATCCTTTTTTATTCAGCATACCTCATTTTATGGATGTTGTTTCTAGCATCCCTTTCAGGATTAATTCCCAACCTTCAGCAGACAGTCGAAACGTTTGTTGTGATATACATAATTTTGATGATTGTTGGAGAAATCACTTCGGGAACAATTTTCAAGCATTTTTTTGATGCCGCTAAAGCTCTTTTTGTTATCTGCTATTTGATTCTATCTTTGAAAGGCGGAATATTCAGTGTTGGTTATCAAAATTTGAGTTTAGTTGTTGATTTTCGCCCATTAATTGCCATAGTTACGCTTCTAAGCTTGTTTGGGTTTGCAAAATCCATATTTCAAGCCATAAACTTCCTAAATGAAAAGGCGGAAAGGCTTCAAATCTAAAGTTTTCGTGTCATGACGTAAGCGTCTTCTCCGTCTGAATAGTATCCGTGAATTGTGCGGGTTATTTCAAATCCCAACTTCTTATAAAGTTCTATGGCTGGAGTGTTAGTTACTCTAACCTCTAAAAAGCATTGTTTCGCATTATATATGCGCATATTCTCTAAGGCTTGGGCAACTAAGGCTTTCCCTATTCCTTTACGCCTATGCTGGTGCAGGACAGCTACGGAAACAATATGTCCTTTCTTTAGTAATCCGCCGAAGCCGAAGTTTGATAAGCCAAGTTCAATGCGGCACATTATGTAACCAATAACTTCGCCATTTTCCTCTGCCACAATGAAGGTTTCTGGGAATTTTTGATGAAGCTCTATGAAAAAGTAATCCGTATAATTCTCTGGCAAGCAAACTCTGTTAATATGCATTACGGTTTGCAAATCGTTCAGCGTGAATTTCCGCAGTTTGAATGTTTGCTGCAAGTTTTATTCTCCATTATGTTTAGTGCATAACTTTCATGATGGAATTTAATCCTTTTGAGCTTTACTCTTCGCCTGTTTTTACTTCTGGCAATGTGAAGTTTCCATAGGGCATTGCCCAAACCCTTGCATTTTTACCAACAATGTTGAAGGCTTCGTTTAACGCATCGTTTACGGCTCTTGCTGCCTTTAACTTGAAGATGTTTGTGACGTAATAATCTGGCATTGTTGAAACCAAAATTATCTGAACCTTTTGCAAAGCCTTCAGCAGATAATAGGCTTTATGTCCACCCAAAACAAAGTTATTCTTAATTTCCCTCTCCATTGCTTTTAAATCCTTAAACTTAACCATCCAATCATAAAAAACTTGGCTTCCATGACCTTCTGGGCATTCAGCCACCAAAACTATCACGCCTCCACGTTTAACAACTTCGAGGGCGCTGTCAACACCCTTGTAGGCTTGGAAAAGGTTCACGTCAACTGGATGCCCCCCTGGACTGACGACAACAATGTCTGCTCGGCGGTCTACTGGTATGCGATACATTTCATCTACAACTTTGACGCCTTCGTAGAAGGCTTGTTCCAAATCTCCTGCGAAAGCCTTCACAATCTCCCTTCTACTGTTCATTACAACGTTTAAAATGAAATCCACTTTGGCTAGTTTTGCTGCTTCAACCATATCCTCGTGGACTGGGTTTCCACTTAAAACTCCAGTTTTTGCGTTTGGATGCAAAAGCATAGCATGATTGTGCTTTATTGTTTCTTCTCCTGAAACTGCTGGTAAAACGCTCTTTCTTCCTCCGCCATAACCAGCATAATAATGAAAACAAACATCACCCGTTAGGATTTTTACGTCAGCCTCTGCGAAAATGCGGTTTAAATAAACCTTTGTTCCATACTTTTGGGTTGTGCCAACATAAACAAGGTCTTGAGCCTTAGAGTTGTGGCTTACGGTTTTCACTCGTTTTAGAACTGCTTCGCCTAATAGGCTAACTGCTTCTTCCCGTGTAACAGCCCTATGTCCTCCGCAACCAAAAATTATTGTTATGTTCTCATTTTTAACGCCAGCCGCATTCAATTCGTCCAGCAACGGAGGAACCATGAGGTGGCTTGGCGCAGGTCTAGTTGCGTCATCAACAACAATTGCAACCTTATTTTCTGGTTTAACAATTTCGCTTAACCTTTTGGAGCCTATAGGTTCTCTTAAAGCCCTTTCAATCTCCGCTTTAGCGTCTGACACGCCAGGCTTTTCCTTCGGCTCAATGGAGCCTAAGAAGTTTCTGGTTGGAATTCTGGCGCAAACTTCTGTTTTTCCATAGGGAAGCCAAACGTCAACCATTAGGCATCACTTTTAAGTAGGAAACACTTAAGCAGCAACTATTAAGCCTTACCAAATTGAATCCGTAAATTTGCCTATACGAATTTTAAAGATGCAATTAAACTGGCGTTTTTTGTGAAGCGTTTTCTCTGATGAAGTCCTTTAGCACTTCTTTCACAGGCATTTCGAAGCGTTGGCGCAATTGGTTCAGCAGTTTGTTTCCTTTTTCAGTTATTGAGTAGTATTTGATGCGTCGTCTACCCTTCTGTGTCCATCCGCCAGATATGAATCCATCTTTTTCTAACTCATATAGGAGAGGGTATACTATCCCTGCATGGAATTTTTGTCCGGTTAACCCTTCTATTTCCTTGACAATTGAGTATCCTGACGCTGGTTTTTTACTTATCAGCCATAAGATGATGGCTCTGCTAAAGCCCCTTACTATAGCTCTAACAATATCCCTTTCTTCTTCAGCCATTGAATGTCGCCCATTGGATGTTTTTCATGTGGCTTTACATTTTTATTAACTTCGCGAAAGTCATAAAAAGGTTGATATATCAAAATTTAAACTATTGTATTGAGGCAATAGCAAACATGGTTGATGTTATTAGTGCGTTCATGCGCGGTCTCGAAAAACCGCTTATACTTTGGCTAATATCTCAAGGGCCTAGGCATGGATATGAACTCATCAAAGAATTTAAAAGGTTGACTGGACAGAAGTTGAAGCCGGGCACGTTGTATCCTCTTCTTTATCATCTAGAAAATGAGGGATTTGTGGCTAGTGAATGGATAAAAAAGGGTCGACGAGACCTAAAGTATTATCGTCTAACAGAAAAAGGGAAAGATCTTCTTATCAAGGTGCGCAGTCTTTTCAGCGAGTCAATTAGAGGAGTAATTTCCGATTTGCTAAATGAAACTAAAAAAGAATGAGTTAACACCGTATCACTTTATACGTAGTGTTCTGAAAAATCCATTTTATTCAAGAGTGTTTTTGTTTGGATGAACTGTTTCGCTTTTGCTTCCGCCTATTTAGAACCTAATGTCTTTTAATCTATATTTCTAAAGAAAATTATATCAAAATTTAAATGTTTTAGAAAATAAAATATATTACATTCTCTGCTCCTTAAGACAGGGGCGAATAAAAGTTGGTGGAGAAAACGGGCCAAGGATTTAGAGTTGTTTTAACTGCCGATCGAACTCTCATGAGTGATTATCACCACAATGAATTCATAGGTTTTGGAACGTGCGCCCCACCAAACGTTATTCCAGACTGGCTTTACAAATTCCTCTTCTTTCCACCTATTAAAACGAATGGTGGCGTGCCTGTTGCTGCACCCTATGGGTTAAGGAAGATTGAAGCTCAACTGCAAATGGAAGGATTTGATGTGGTTACGGTTGACCCAGATCATTTGGCAAAATACATCAATGAGGCGAAAGTCTTAGGCATTCACGTCATGGATCCTTTTGGCTTAGGTCCAGCGTCAAGCACATTTGCTTCCATTCTACAGAAGGAGCCGTTTTTAGCGCAGCACTTCCGCGAGTTAATGGAGAAGCCCGAAATAAAGAGGGCAAAAAGGCGTGGCTTAAAAATAATAGTTGGAGGCCCTGGTGTTTGGCAATTTAAGTATAGACCAGAATTCGTCGAGAAGCATGGAATAGACTGCATAATTGAGGGCGAAGCTGAAAAAGTTATTGGGAAAATCGTTCAAGCCGCATTGAACAACGAAAGTCTTCCACAATATTATGAGGTGCCTATTGAAGAAATTCCAAGTTTAGAAGAGATACCGGATATCATTGCGCCTTCAATTAATGCTCTAGTGGAAATCGGTCGTGGATGCTGCAGAGGATGCAAATTCTGCAGCGTAACCTTAAGGCCCTTAAGATGGTACCCTTATGAAAAAATACTGCGTGAAATAGAAGTAAACATGAATATAGGGCGTGGCGCATGCCTTCACGCCGAAGACGTCATGCTTTACGGTTCCAAAAATACCATTCCAGACGATGAAAAACTTGTTAAGCTTCATGAGGTAGTTATGGAAAAGTGTGATGGAATTGGGTGGAGTCACTGCTCACTCGCAGCAGTGGCATCAAAACCAAAGCTTTTCTCAAAAATTTCAGAGATTATACTACAAAAACAATCATGGTGGGGCGCTGAAGTTGGCATAGAAACAGGTTCAGCAGAACTTGCAAAAAAGATCATGCCGGCAAAAGCGCATCCATTCAAACCAGAAGAATGGCCAGAAGTTGTTCGCACCGGTATGGGTTTGATGCATGATAATAGGCTAATACCTGCATGCACCCTGATAGTCGGAGTACCAGAAGAAACTGAAGATGATATTATTAAAACCATAGAGTTGGTAGACGACCTTAAAGAAATAAGAAGCTTAATTGTACCCCTATTTTTCGTTCCAATGGGTAAGCTAAAAGACGATGACTGGTTTAAAGAGACAGAAATGAACCAAATGCACCGAAAACTCTTAATTAAATGTTTAAAACACGACTTCTACTGGATAGACAACTTGATCGACTTGGCATTTGCAGGAAAATGGTATGCGAAGTTCATGCGCCCCTTCTATAGACTATTTGTTGAAGTGATCAAGTATAAGGCAAGAAAAGAAGGAATTAAATGAATGAAAAATAAGGTTACAACTGATACTGTACTCAGAATAGCGCAAGTTCTTTAAAACTAAAACGCATAATAATTAGCTGGAGGAATCGAGGATGGCTATTGAAAAAACTCCCGCGAAAAATGAAATATTGTTTGTGTGGTTTAACCGTTATGCTGGAGTAACCATTAAAACTCCATCCAAAACCCTTGTAATAGACCCCGTGGAAGTTAAATCCCGCAGTTTCAAAAGTGTGGACGCAATTCTAATCACTCACGAACACTATGACCATTTAGACCAATCTCTAGTTTCAGAAATTCACAAAAATACATTATGTGTAGTTGTGGCTGACCCCACATCTGCGAAAAGATTAAGGAACGTTGTTGCCCCTGAAAAATTGCAAGAAATTCAGCCTGGGTCAGAGGTAAAACTTGGCGGAGTCTCAATAAAGGGTGAAAAAAGTAATCATCCGCCGGCAGCCACACCTGTATCCTTCATAATCACAAGCGAAGATGGCGTAAAAATCTTTCACACAGCAGACAGCCTGCCCTTCCCAGAAATGGCAACCATAGGAGAAAAAGAAAAGTTTGATTTGGTTTTCTGCACCGTTGGAATTGCACCTGGAGCCTCTCCAGAAACTGGCGCTGACATTGCAAGGTTAACAAAGCCTAAGGTTGCAGTTCCCTACCATACTGGTTCACCAGCAGATCAGAAGAAGTTTGCTGAAATTTTGAAGAGGGAAATGCCGAAAATCACTTGCTTAGTTCCGGAGGTTGGCAAAATATACCAGATTTCTAAGCGGACGTGAAATCTTGCCCATGGAAGAAAGAATCAACGTCAAGGTTGAAATATGCAAAATTCTAAAGAAGATAGATGCCCTCCAATTTGGAGCTTTCAAACTTACCAGCGGAAAAATAAGCCCCTACTACATAGACTTGAGGGTTATACCAAGCTTTCCGGACGCCTTCCATAGAGTCTCCAACTTTTACGTGAACTTCATAAAAGGAGAAATTGGCGTAGAAAACTTTGAGAGAATCGCTGGAATTCCCGTAGCGGGCATACCCTTTGCGTCTTTAATTGCCTACCATTTACAGAAACCCTTCCTCTACATCCGTAAAGACATCCGCCTACATGGTAGACAAAGAAGAATAGAGGGAATAATCGCTCCTGGAGACCGCGTCCTGCTGGTTGATGATTTAATTACAACTGGTTTATCTTTGAAAAGGGCGGCGAAAGCCATAAGAAGCGAGGGTGGAGTGGTTAACGATGCTGTTGTTCTTTTGGACAGGGAAGAGGGTGGAAAAGAAAAACTCGAAAAGAGCGGGATAAGGCTTCATGCTTTAATTAAGGTTAGCGAGATAGCAAGTAGGCTATATGAAATTGGAGCAATAGATGAAGAGCAGTTGAAAACCATTTTGAGACAAATTAAAAAGGGATAAAAGGGCTGAATAAGACTAAAAGTCCTTACTCGTAGAATATGAGCTCTTGCTCCTCCAATATTTTATGAAGTTTATGAACGGCATCGTAAACGTCTTGTTCCCTTTTGGCTCCAGTGCAGACAAGTTTTCCACTCGCAAACAATAGTATAACTACTTTTGGTTCATCCATTCTATAAATTAAACCTGGAAACTGCTCTGGTTCATACATTGTTTTTCCAAGGGTGGATGCAGCCTTTTCTAAATCTATCATTCCACCTAAGCCTGCGGAAGCAACGATGTTTTGTATTTTTAGCTCAGGCTTGCTGATGATTATTATTCCACCCTTCTTTAACTCTTTAATCACTTTCATAACTGCTCTCCGCGCTTCTTTCTCCGATTTTGCACCTGTGCAGACCATTTTTCCAGAATTAAAAATTAAAGTCGCTGTTTTCGGTCTCTTAAGCCTAAAAACGAGCCCTGGAAACTGTTCTGGACGGTACTCTACGCCTGGATAACCCTTAACAACAGCGTTCAAGTCAACTTTTTGGTTTAAGGTTGCAGAAGCAACAACATTTTCGATATTTATTACAGCTTTAACTTTTGGCATAAGCATCACTTCCCATATTGGATGCTTAAATACCTTTATAAAGCCTTAGGTTTCAAAAGCTTTTCACACACCATCTCTTTCTTTTTTAAGCTTCAATTTTCCCTTTTTTCTTAAAATTTTCACCAAATTCCAAAAATCCAAAACTATAAGAATGATTATTGCAGTTTGACTCCATGAAAAAGTCGGAACACCAGTCCGCAATCCCCCACCACTTAACTCGCAATTAATTGTATATGTAAGAAAACTTTGGGATAAAAAGGCTTCAAGCGAATGTGTTTTATGAAAGTTAACATCAGAAAACATCCCATAAATCGTAACATACATACCTTGACTATTCGAACCAGCGCCAGGATTCCAAAAAGTGAAAGTTCCCCAAAGGCTAAAGATGATAAGGCCTACGAGAAAAATGTTTAGAATTATAAGGTAAATCATTTTAAGCGATATTTTTCCAAACATCAACTTCTCTTCGCCTTCCTTCTTTTCTTCGCCAGTTTCAAAGGGGAAGAAGAGAAAAATAGCAATTATAATTATAATGACAATTGTAAACAGGTAAACGTTTTGTTGCGAATGAAGTAGCAAGGCGAAATTGCCTACCCAAGGAATTCTCCCAACAACCTTCCCAACGATTGCGTTTCCATTAATCTTTTCATAATCTGGACTCGGATTATTATCTCCTTGCGTTGTGAACAAGTAACCATTTGTGCCGTTTATTCTCTCAATTACCCTATGAACTACAAGATCATTGTTGGATTTTTTGAAGACGATAATATCGCCTGTCATTGGAGATGCGTTTATTTGTTCTGGGTTTACTCCTTGAACTATTATGAGGTCGCCTACATTTAATGTTGGCAACATGCTCTGGGAAGCCACTGCTAATGCGGGATACTCTGTTCTTAATGATGTTTGGGCTATATACCAGAAGCCGAAAACAAGTGCGATAAGGAAGATGAGTGTTATGAGTGTTTGGAAATATTCGTTTTTCCAAAGTTTTTTGAGAGTTTCTATTGCTATTGCCAATTATTAAACTTCCTTTTAAAGAGTTCTTGTTGATTTAGGCATCCATGTTTTAAAACTTAACGGTGAAAAACTGAAAAAATAGGGGGGAGAGGAGATAAGCGTAAGCCTAAAGTTCTATGCCTTCCGTGCCCAGCTTGGCTTTGCTCACTATATCTTTGAATTTTTTGCCGCATTTTGGACATTCGTACATGCCGAATATTGTTAGGGTTATCCTCATCTTTTTGTCTGGGAATGGGGCTATAAGCTCCCATGTTTTGTATGGTTCTTTTACTTGGGTTCCACATTCTGGGCATACGTGTTCTCTTGCTTGAGTCTTAGGCATGGGGCGTCGCCGGTGTTTTCAGCTGTTTTAAACTTTCTTTTTGCTCAAGACTTCTCGGAATGGCTTCTTGCATTTCGGACAGTCGAAAAGTCCAATCTCCAACTGCATTCTTTTTCCAGTCTTGTCTGGGCGTCCAGCCATTGTCCACTTCTTCTTAGGCGTGTTAACAACGGTTCCACATTTTGGACATTTAGCCATTTAATTTCCTCCAATATCCTCGATATCCATGGTTTCATATGATGATACATAAAAAACTTTCCATTGTTTTCGAATAGAAAACCTCAAATTAGACATTAAGTTTAAACACGTTCCATGCAAAGCAAGGAGAATATCCCAACAAAATTGTGCATATAACTGGGATTATAGGCTTAATGAAGCAAGATTCAGCCTAATTTGTTGTGGATATGTTCTAAATTTGGCGCAAAACATGCTAACCCAAAATTTGAAAAGGGATTTTAAAATGAGCTTATAAACAGTTATTAGGGCAAAGTTTCAAGACGAAGCTTAATTGTCATCATGGAATATATGTTCAAGTGATAACAGATTTAACAAAAAATAACATTAAACAGGTTTTGAAAATACATTCAAAATGGCAAAATCATCAACAGACAAAACAGATTTATTGTTCTATATTCTTTGAATACCAAATGTAAGATTGGGCTTCCTTAAATCCTAATTTCTTAATATAATTTATGCCTGCTTGGTTGGTGCTTTCCACATCCACTATAACGATACGTGCACCTTTATCCTTAAAGCGCTTCTCCAACTCTTTATATAACCTTCTTCCAACTCCACCCCTTTGCCTCATTTTTTGCACCCCTGCCCAAACGAAATATCCGTATGTCCATGGGCTTAAGGGACGTTTCAGTATTGTTCCTAGGGCAAATCCGACGATTTTCTTTGAGTTGGTGTTTTGGGCTACTAGGCATAGTTCTTGGTCGCTGTAGAAGTAGGATAGTAATTCGTTGATGTTCCATGTTCTATATGTGAATTGCAAACTTGAGGGTGTGAATATTTTCTCGCTTAAATGCCAAACTTCTGAAAGGTCTTCTAAGGTCATCTGTCTTATTTCGATTTGCCTCTTCCTTTTCCTAACCCGTTTTTTGCTTTTCCCCATTCTTTTTAGAGATGACATTTCTTCCCTTCTTTATCATTGTAGAAAGCGAATATAAGTTATTTGAATAGTCTCCAAAATGCTTTTACTTATGGTTTTATGCTTATTCTTTAGCCTTCGAGGTTAAACCAATATTGAAAGAACAACCAAAAAACGCTTTTAACCTACTTGTTAAGCCCATTCGAAGGCTCATTGAACAGAGGGGATTCTCTAAACCAACGGAACCTCAAGAAAAAACCATACCAAAAATTCTTGAAGGGAAAAATGTTCTCCTAATTTCGCCAACGGCTACGGGCAAAACTGAAGCCGCTTTCCTGCCAGTTTTAAGCATGCTTTTGCAGGGACAGCAGGGAACTCCGGGAATCAAAGTCTTGTATATTACGCCTTTGCGGGCTTTAAATCGGGACATGTTAGAGAGGCTTGAGTGGTGGTGTAACAATTTAGACATAAAATTGGCTGTTAGGCACGGTGATACAGAAACAAAGGAGCGGACAAGACAAGCCAGAAGCCCTCCAGACATTTTAATCACAACTCCCGAGACTTTACAGGCGATATTGTCTGGCTGGATTATGCGTCAGCATTTGCAGCAAGTGCGTTGGGTGATAATTGATGAAGTGCATGAGATGGCTGACAGCAAAAGGGGAAGCCAGCTTTCCCTAGCCTTGGAAAGGCTTAGAACCATGATTGGCAGAGATTTCCAAATAATAGGCTTATCAGCCACCATTGGTAGTCCAGAAAAAGTTGCGCAGTTTCTTGTTGGCAATGGCAGAAGCGTTGAAATTGTCCGTGTTCCAGTTGCAAGAACAATGCGGTTAAAAATTGTTTTTCCAAAGCCAGAAGATTTAGACTTTAAGCTTGCTGAACAACTTTATACGCATCCAGAGGTTGCAGCAAGACTGAGAATAATCCGCGAATACATTAGCAAACATAAGTCTGTACTTTTATTCACAAACACCCGAGCCATATCAGAAGTTTTGGCTAGCAGATTCAAAGTTTGGGACATAGACTTCCCAGTTTCCATACATCATGGCTCCCTTGCCAAACCATCCCGCATAGCAGCTGAAAGAGGCTTAAAATCAGGTGAATTGAAAGGCCTTGTCTGCACAAGCAGCCTCGAATTGGGCATAGACGTGGGCAGAATAGACCTAGTCATCCAATACATGAGCCCAAGACAAGTTACTAGGCTTATTCAGCGGGTTGGCAGAAGCGGTCACAGAATTGGGCGCATAGCTGAAGGATTGATTGTTGCCATGGATTCTGATGATACGCTTGAAGCTTTAGCCATAGCACGAAGAGCCCTAAAAGAAGATTTGGAGCCAGTTGACATCCCACCGAAACCCTACGACGCCCTAGCCCATCAGATAGCAGGTTTGCTTCTGAAAAATAGGAGACTTGAATTCGGCGAGATTTTGGAAATGTTCCGAAACGCCTATCCTTATGAAGATTTAACACTAGAAGACATTGAGAAAATCCTTAGGTATATGCATCAGCGTTTTCCACGTTTAGCATGGGTTTCCTTTGAAGACAAAATTGTTCTGAAACCAAGAAGAACAAAAGCCCTCTTTGAATACTATTTTGACAATTTATCCATGATACCTGAAGAGAAACAGTTCTTAGTTGTTGACGAGTCAAGCGACTCCGCCATAGGCGTTTTAGACGAAGCCTTCATGGCAGAATATGGCAAGCCAGGAACAAAATTCATCATCAGAGGAAGTCCATGGCGAATTCTCCACATATCCGAAGAGAAAGTTTACGTGAGACCCGTTGACGACCCCACTGGGGCCATACCGAGCTGGATAGGTGAGGAGATTCCAGTTCCCTTTGAAGTGGCGCAAGAAGTGGGTGCAATTAGGGGTTTTGTTGAAGAGCAAATGTTGAAGGGGCTTTCCCCAGAAGAAACAGCTATCAAATTAAGTGAAAATTATCCTTCAGATAAGGATACAATTTTGCGTGCCTTAGCAGAAACGATAGAACAGGTAAACGCTGGAATTCCAGTTCCAACAGATAAGCGAATAATAATCGAAGACTGGGAGGAATTCGTAATAATCCACGCCAACTTCGGCTCTCTTACGAACAGAGCCCTCGCCCAGCTAATAGGTCAGTTGTTGTCTGAAAAGATAGGATATGCCGTAGTTGTTCAACACGACCCCTACCGCATATTTGTGCAAACCATGGGCGCCGCAAACGCCGACCAAATACTAATGCTTTTCAATGAAATGCGCGCCATGCCAGACCAAACAATTAGGGAAACCTTGAAAAGGGCAACTGTGAAAACTGGACTTTTCAAAAGAAGAATGATTCATGTGGCAAGACGTTTCGGAGCCCTCCAGAAGTGGGCTGACTTCAGCAATGTTAGCCTCCAAAGGCTGATAAAAAGTTTTGAAGACACGCCAATTTTTGAGGAAGCCCTTAAGGAAGTTTTCACTAAGGATTTGGATTTGGAAAGGCTTGTTCTTGTTCTTAATAAAATTCGAGAGGGCGAAATTCAACTGCAAAAAGTTGAAACTGGTGGGAATGCAACCCCAGTTGCTCGTGTGGGCATTGAAAGGGTGAGCATGAAAACCGATTTGATTCCACCCGAGAGAATGCGAGCCGTGCTCATTGAATCCGTGAAAGCCCGATTACTTAATGAAACATGCAATTTCATATGCACAAACTGTTGGAATTACATGGAAATGATACGAGCTAAAGACTTGCCAGATAAACCCAAATGTCCAAGATGCGGCTCCCAAGCAATAGGGCTTCTGAAAGTTGAAGAAGAGAGGGCGCTACCGCTTATGGAAAAGAAAGGTGAAAAACTAACAAAAATTGAGGAGAAATTGAAAAAGCAAGCATTACAAACTGCTCAGCTAATAACAAAGTATGGAAAAGCCGCTGCCATCGCCCTTTGTGCAAGAAAAGTTCAACCATCCGACGTTAAAGAAATTCTTGAAGAAGAGAAAAGGCTTAACGACAAATTTTATGAACTTGTTCTTGAAGCAGAACGGAAAGCTCTTACCAAAAGATTTTGGTAACCCGAAAGCGTATAGCAACTTTTAAATGAAGGGCTGCTTTATTGTGCCTAAGCACTCGCTTATCAATTGTTAAAGGAGAATGGCGATTTGGAAATAAGCCGTAGAAGACTGCGGGAAGAGGTTCTTGAAAGAATTAAATACATTCAAACATGCGTTTTAGCAAGAGAAATATGCTTACTCGTCCGCACAAACAGAGCGGTATTGGAGCCAAAAGATGTGCAAGAAATCTGCCTTTACGTATCAAAGCTCTGTCGGGAACGTGGATGCGAAGAGGCAAGTGAACTATGCCGGAAGGCTTCGGAAAGCATCGGCTCAGGGGATGAAGGGAAATATCTTGAATTGTGCACCCAAAGTTGCATGAAATGTGGAGAAGCCAGAAGACCCACACCTAAGAAAGCCACCTATGTTGCTTAAGATGCAAAAGTCTTTAAAAGAGCGAAATATTTTGATTAAATAGAAAATGCTAAGTCGGCATAAAAGAGGTTTCAGGAATGTATATAGCCCCTTATGTTCCAAGCCCACCCCAAGTAATTCGTCAAATGCTTATCCTAGCGGAATTAAAACCAAGAGAAGTTTTCTTTGACTTAGGCGCCGGAGATGGCAGAGCAGTAATAATGGCTGCAAAGGACTTCGGGGCAAGAGCCGTTGGTGTAGAATTGAGAGAAGACCTTGTGAAAAGAGCTTTAAGCGCTGTTTATGAGCAGGGGCTTCAAGACAAAGTGACAATAGTGAATGGCGACATGTTCCATGTAGACTTAAGCTCAGCCGATGTTGTTTTCTTATACTTGACTACAAGCGCCAATGAAAAGATTAAGCCAAAACTCGAGTCTGAACTTAGACCTGGAGTCCGCGTGGTTTCTCATGACTATGAAATTGTTGGGTGGAAGCCAGTCAAAGTTGTAAACTTTTGTGAAAACCAAACTTTGGGATATCCTTCCCACACAATTTATCTGTACAAGAAAGTTTAGTTTTCGCCAAAGTGAAAATCATGGCTCCTTCAGCATTTAAGACCTCCTTTAGAGTCACATGGGTGGACACAGACTCAGCCCAAATTGTGCATTATTCCAACTATTTCAGATTCTTCGAGAGAACGGAAGAAGAATTTTATAGGCATTTAGGCTTCAGCTTCAACGACGCCGCAGAAAAAGGCTTATTGTTTCCCAGGGTTGAGGCTTTTTGTCAGTATAAGAAACCTGCAAGATTTAATGACTTGCTTGAAGTGGAATTAACAGTGGATGAGTTGAGGGAGAAATCTGTGAGGTATGGTTTTAAAGTTTTCAATAAAGATTCAGGAGCTTTATTAGCGAACGGCTACCTGGTCATTGTAGCCTTGGATAAACGAACATGGAAAGCCACACAATTTCCCATAGAATTTGCTGAAAAACTCAAAAATTTTGCAAAATAATTTAAGAGAAAGCTTTTCTGAAAATTTTATTTGAAGAGGCGAGTAAAGAGAATATGCTGTTTGTTCCATGGCAGTACATTGCAGACTGGAAATGTAAAGCATGCGGTTTATGTTGTAAAGCCTACAGCGTCGTTCTAAACTTTCAGGAATGGTTAAAAATTGTAAACAATTACGGCGTGGACAAAACTGTTTCTGGCTTGAATAAGCTGTTTATAAAAAGGAGAAGCGACGGCTCATGCATTTTCCTATATAACCTTTCAAACATACACGTATGTGGACTGCAACACATGAAACCGAAAGCATGCAAGCTTTGGCCCTTTAAAATTTTGGGCAAACCAGACTTTGGATATGCAAAAGAAGCGGCCTACAACTTTGGCGAAAGAACAGTCTTCATATATGCCGATTCCACATGCAACGGACTTACATATGGAAGACCCACATGGGAGTTCGCAAACCAAACACTAAAAGAATTTATAGAAATCTCTTTAGGGCTTCGCAATCAACAATATAAAACAACAGCGGATATTCCTTCTCTTCAACCCTATGCTGGTTTTAGAGTTTTAAATGTTAGAAGAGGTTACTTTTAAATATATCAGAAAAAACTTATATATAAGAAATTATTTATATACTCTTCACTGCTGTTGAGGAGAGCCATTTGAATGAAAATGAAAGTAGAAAAATGGTGAAAATATTGAAGGCCTTAGCAAATCCTGTAAGACTGAAAATGGTTGCTTCGCTTTATGAAAAGCCAAAAAATGTTTACGTTTTGGCAAAGGAGCTTAATCTTCCGTATCCGTTGGCTTATCTTCACTTGGATGGTTTGAAAAAGCTTGGTTTGGTGAAGGAAATAAGGGAGGAGAAAAAGGTTGAAGGGCTTCCAACAGTTAAATATTATGCGCCTTCAGACTTCAAAATCGTTCTAACTCCTACAGAAATCCATAAAGTTTTCAAAAGGAAGGAGGAATGAAAATAAATGGTTAGAACTTCGCTTTTAACTGCTTTGTGCATAATCCTAATCGGCTTTGGAGTGCCTATCGTGTGCGTTTACTTCTCAGTGATGTATCAATTTAATTCTCTTGTTGCTGGAATTATAGCGTTATTAGCCCTAATAGTGGCTGGAATCTTGGCAATTATTGGTATTGCCATAGGAAGCGAGGAAGTTCCCTCTGAAACAATTAAACCATCAGAAAGGGAAAAAGCTAAACCTTTTCCGCGCTCATCAGAGGGCAACCCTTGAAGAGCTTGACGACATCATTGAAGTTCTTAAAGAAATTAAAGATGTGCTAAAATCAGCGCAAGAATAATGCGGGTGAATTTTATGGTGAAAGAGGTGAAATACCTCAACTTTTCCGATGAAGATGTGATAAGAGAAACTGAGAAACGTCTGAAAGAAATGAAAAAGCTGCTAGTTGAAATAAGGGATTTGCTGAAAACTGCTGGAGGATTCGAATAAGGAGGGCAAAAACATGAGCGGAGAAGAAAGAATGAAAGAGTATGAGAAGAAGCTTCGGGAAACAGCCATTCCATCAACTCGTGTAAGCGGCGCTGGAAAAGTGCACATTGAAGGAATAGGCGACATCCGTATTTCCGGTTCTGGCGTTGTTTCCTCAGAGGAAATAAAAATCAGCGGGAGCGGAAGTCTACCTGGCGGATTAAAAGTTAAAAAGATAAGTTGTGCTGGAAGCGTTTCCATTGAAGGGGATGTTGAAGCTGAAGAGATGAGTTTTTCAGGTTCTTCATCGATAGCTGGCAACGTGAGTACAAAAAGTTTGTCTGCTTCAGGAAGTCTTTCGGTTGACGGAGAAGTTAAGGGTTCCTTGTTGAAAGCTGCGGGTTCATGCAAAGTGGGTAAAGGGATTAATTTGGAAGACGCTTTACAAGTGCATGGCTCATTTAAAGTTTTGGGGAATTTGGAAGCAAAAAATTCAGTGGAACTTCATGGCGCATTCACTGTAAATGGAAAAGTTGTTACTGATAAGTTTGAAGCAGAATTAAGTAGACATGAATCGCATGTACGGAATGGTATTGAAGCGGTCAGTGTGAACGTGAAGAGCAAAGGAGTCGAAGGTTTGGTGATTTTTGGCATACCGATTATTGGAAAAATTTTCCACGATGGAAAGCTTTACGCAACTAACATTGTGGCCAAGGAAACGGTTTATCTGGAAAACGTTTGCTGTGAAAATGTTTATGGAAAAGACGTGACCATAGGTAAAGGCTGCGTTATTAAAGGGAAAGTAAAGTATTCTGGGTCTATTTCGGTTCATCCAGAAGCAAAACTCACCAGTCCTCCAGAAAAATCAAGTTAAAAGTGATCAAGTTTGTGTTCACTTTTGCCAATAGCCCTTAACTTTCGTGTCCACCTAACTATATGTCAATGATATGGTGAACTCTTATGGATGTTGTGAAATCTATCAATCTCTTTAAGGTTTACCACAGCAAGGAAAATGTTGAAGCTTTAAAAAATGTAAATCTCTCCATAAGGAAGGGTGAACTTTTCACATTGTTGGGTCCAAATGGTGCAGGCAAAACAACATTCCTCAGAATTGTTTCCACTCAGCTTTTGCCAACGAAAGGGGAAGCTTACGTTTTAGATTATGATGTGGTAACGCAACCTGAGGAAGTGCGTAGGCATATAGCTGTTGTTCCACAAGATGTGGCTACTTATGGCAATTTTACACCTTGGGAATATTGCTATTACTTTTCGCTTCTGCGTGGAATACCAAAAAATAAAGTGCCAGAGAAAGCTGAAAAAGCTCTAAGGGCTGTTGAGCTCTGGGATTTGAGAAATCGAACATGCGCAACACTTTCAGGAGGAGAAAGAAGGCGTGCAATAATCGCATCAGTTCTAGCTTCAGATGCTGAGATTCTGATGCTTGACGAACCAACGAGTGGGTTAGATGCTGTGGCGCGAAGAAATGTTTGGGCTGTTTTAAGGGATATGGTTGAAGAGGGCAAAACTATAGTTTTAACGACGCACATAATGGAAGAGGCTGAAATGGTATCTGATAGACTTGCGATAATCCACAAGGGTGTTGTGGTTGCTGAAGGAACACCAGAACAAATAAAGAGTTTGGCAAAAGAGAGATTCAGGGTTGTCATAGAAGGAAACTTGAAAGATTTAGGCTTTACAGAAAAGAGTAATCATGTGGTAAGGTTTGGAAGCAAATACATAATCTATGTGAAGAATGAAGATGAAGCCATAGAGCTTGTTAGGAAAGCCATTAAGAAGGGTTTGAGAGCTGAAACTGCACCCGTTACCCTTGAAGATGTATTTGTGGAGTTTGTTGGAGGCGAAATAAATTGAACCTTAAAGTCTTGAAAGATGTTCTCGTTATCACCGCTCTGAAATCTTTACCCGACCTAAAAAGGCAGCCTTTAATCATTTTTGTTATAGGGCTGATAAGTTCGCTTCCTCTGTATTTCCTTGTAATCTTTGGTGGGCAAATCACTTTCGGGTTAATTGGTGCAATGGTTTCAACGGTTAGTTTTATCGGAATGAATGCCGCAATTCAAGAAATGTCATGGGACAGATATGTGAAAATACGAGAAATGATTGTTGCTATGCCGGTTCACCCAATATCATATGCTTTGGGAATAGCCTTAGCTCCCCTAATCCTTTCCATACCAAGCTTAATCTTTTTTGGAGCCATAGCCTTATGGCTTGGCGCATTGACACCATATTCTTTATTATGGACGGTGATAGCATTAATTCTGTGCTGGGCAACCGTCAGCAGCGCTGGTTTCCTAATTTCCACATACCTTCATAAAGCAAGCACATATACTCTTAACAACCTTTCAAATATTCTCGGCATAGCATTGGGATTTATACCACCAGTCTACTACCCGGAAGAAATTCTTGGAAATCTCAGTTGGATATCCGCAATATTTCCAACATCTAATGCAGCCAGTCTAATTAGAGTGTATTCTGGTTCCTTAATTTTGCCTTTTGAAATGATTATTGCCAGATGGTTAATTCTAATAATGAGTACGATAGTTTTTGCAATTATAACAGTAGCTAAGGCAAGATGGCGAGAAATCTAAAGGGCTAAACTTTTACAAGACGTTAGATGGATAACGGTCATATTGCAACTCGTAAAGTTTTTTCAGTTTTTCAAGGCTGTCCATTTCATTGACGGTTTTATCTGTTCTAAACCTAACTATTTTTGGCACTCTTAAGGCGAAACCGCTTGTGTACTCGTCTGTTTCTTGAATTTCTTGATATGTAACTTCCGCTACCAAGGAGGGTTTTACGAAAACTCCTTCATCATCTTCGCCCGTTTTAGTGTTTTCAACTATTGTTCTTAGGGCATCCATAGTTTCTTCTGGTAGGTTTGAAACTTTGCCTATCGTGTAAAGCTTCTTTTCCATTGGGTCGCGGACTGCGAGCAGAAATGATGAGTATAGGCCTGCTCTTTTGCCCTTTCCGTATAGAGCTTTTACTATTGTGCAGTCTATCGTGTCGCGTTCTGGTTTTAGTTTAAGCCATGTGTATGTGCGTTGTCCAATTTCATATGGTGAATTCAAGTTTTTTACCACTATTCCTTCAAATTTTTTCTTTAGGGCTTCCTCGTAGAAGCGCATAAGCTCCACTTCACTTTGGCAGTCAACCCCATCAACAATGTATTCGCTTGGGACAACCTCTAATAGGTATTTTCGTCTACTTGAAAGGGGCAGATGGATGAGTTCTTGACCGTTTAGGAATAGTATGTCAAAGGCTTTAATTGTAACCTTAACCTTTCTTTTTCTCTCTTCCAGTTCTTCTGGCGTGAGTTCTCTTGGAACTGTTCTTTCAAGCAATGTTTGAAATGGTAAGGGATTTCCACTATCATCTGTGGCTATAACTTCGCTGTCTACAATACAGCTTTGGGCTTTGAAGTTTTCTGCTATTTGCACGATTTCAGGTAGTGTTTGGGATTTTTCGACGCCTCTTCTTGAGTAAAGCCAAATTTGAGTGCCCCATTTGTGGATTTGAAGTCTGCTTCCATCTAGTTTATATTCTGCTCTGGCTGGATAAACCACTTTGTCTGGTTCGTAAAGGTGGGCAAGTTGAGGTTTAATGAACTGTCCGGGGCGCATCTTAATCTCTGAAAGTTTAAGTGCTCCCTCGGACGCCAATGTCATGGCTTCTGGCAATCCCAGTATGGCTGAGGCGTTTTCAATTAGTTGGGGCGGCACTTCGTAGGCTCTTGCCGCAGCTCTAACAACCGTGCTAGCATAGTAGCCAAGTTTTAAATCTCCCAGAAGAAGCCTAACAATGTATTTTGCCTCTATCGGTGTGCTTATCCGCAGAAGGCTTGAAATGTAAAGTTCACGTTCCATAATCCTTCCAAGTTTTGGCAAAAACTTAATGGCTTCATAGACTTCTCCAACCGTTAATTCAGAAGTTTTAGGCTTTTTAAGCAAGTAAGCGACTTCGCCGTGTTCTCCGTAATCTATCAAAAGTTTTCTAACATCACTTATTGGAGTGTCTGTGGCTAGGCTTATGCTCCTTTCAATTAACCCCGGCCCAATTTTCAAACTTTCTTCAGTTATTGTTCCCAAGGCGAATCTGGCTTTGATTCCTAAGGGTAAGGCTGGATTTTGGAAGAATTTTGTCAACTCTGTCTCTTTTCCCTTTTTTCCGCGCAAGACTGCGAGGCGTTCGTAAACTTCAACTATTTTTGAGAAGGGTGTCTCTATTTTTGGTTCTATTCCTTCCATGTAGAGGCGTATGCGGTGGTAGGGTATTCCAATTTTCCATGTTATCTGTTCTGGTGAAAGTCCAGCATCTATTAGATGAAGTACTGCCTTTCTTGGAGAGCCGTAAGCCTTGACAAGTTCTTCAAAGGATGGCGGTTTAACTATTGACATTTTGCCCTTTCACTGCTGTTTCTTCCTTCAGCTTTTGGTATGGGCTCCATTGCCCTTAGGAAACCGTCTGGTGTTATGTCGACCCTTATTCGTCTTCTCTCAAAGTTGCACATTCTGCAGTCTAAAACCCTTGAGATGCGAACGAATTCGCCTCGGTTAACGGCTAAGTCAACCTGCTGGTCTTGCCAATAAACGCGTCCATAATCCACTATTATTGTTCCGTCGAGGTTGTGGGCTAAGCCTATTCCGCCCGCCATATCATAGCTGTCCCAAACTTCTGAGCTTCGCTGGTTAACGTAGAGGGCTGTTATGCCGTGGACTTGGTTGTATCTGGCTAGTTCCATGACACGGTATTTTAGCGCTCCACGGTAGGCTTCAAGAACAGTGACGGAATCAATTATGGCTAATTCGATTTTCTCCTTTTCTGCAACGTAACGGTATGTTTCTGCGAAGGTGCTCCAGTCGCGGAGTTCGGGATAAGCCACGGTATCTAATACGAAAAGGTTTTGGCGGATTTTATCCCAATCTAAACCTAAAATTTCAGCCTTCTGTTTTAAGCGAGATTGCAAGTCAAAGCGTGGAGTAGCGCTTTTCCATGTGTCTTCCGCTGTTGCGTAAAGCACTTTTCTCCCGGAAGCCGCAACTCTCACGGCTATTTCTTCAACAAGAATTGATTTTCCAGCTCCAGGCAAACCTGTTATGGCGAATTGCCCGCATATTGGCAACCCATTTAGGGGTTTTCCTTCGGGTGTTAAGAAGAAATAGTCAATGTATGTTCCAGTTGGAAATCCTATTAAGGGTTTTTTGGCTTCAACAGCTTCATCTGGTCTTAATACAAGAGAGCTTAGTTTTTCCTCTTTCCTTTCAATTTTTGTCGTCATTGGTTTTGTTGCCAGTTCCCACTCGTCTGGCGGAACTTGGGCTCCCTTCATGGCTTCTGCTATGGTTTTCGCCATAGCCTTCATGAGCTTTTCAACATCTGGTATCGCAGCTTCTCGTTCAGCAGCTGCTGGTTGTGCGGCTGGAGGTGCTGCGGCTTTTTCTTTAGGCTTGGCTTCCTCTATGATTAGGGTCCAGAGTTCGCCGCGGCGCTCAACAAAACCCTTATTTTTTAGGGATTGTAAAAGTGCATAAGCTGAGTTTGGTCCATACTTTGGTATTCCCAAACCCTCTGCAATATCATTTAAAGATGCCTTTCCCTCATGAACTTTGAGAAATTCTATTATGTCGTTTTCTTCAACCATAATACTCCCAAAATTAAATGCGATTTGCAAACTATAAAGCTCACGCTTTTAATGCTCAACTCGTTTGTTTTCCAATTCAGCTTTTGTTATTAGAAAATAGCCGCTTTGGTTTTTCCAAACTTTTTCTGCCTCAACAATTTTTATTCTTTTTTTAAAGAATGGTGCGTCAAGCACTAGGGTTTCGTATTCTCCTCCCTCGCCGACAACTGAAACGCCATATTGCCTATTCAATTTCTTCAAGGCTTCTATTGTTTCTTCGTCAATTTTTCTTCCAAGCCATTCTCTGTTAAAGCCATAAGCGTAAACTCCAGTTATGATGACGTGAAATTTGAGATTCACTATTTCCTCTAAAATTTCTATGGGATTTTTTTGCCACAAAGGCAATAAACATTTCAATCCCAACTGTTGGCAGATTTTTTCAACCCTTGTTTTTTGGTAGTTAGAGGCTATGGCTCCTGAAACTATTGCGTCAACATCAAGTTTTTCTATTACTCGTTTAAGGTCTTCAACTTCTCTTTCTTTAATCCCTGAAGTTTCAGTCTTCACAAGTGGGATTTCCACTGCTTCTGAAAATAGATTTACTAGGCGGATGTTTGGGTAATGGAACATCCAACTGTCTTCCCTTAATGGAATCATACTTACTAAACACTTTACCTCATAACCTTCGTCTAATGCTTTTTTAAGTGCTAAGGTGGAATCCTTTCCGCCAGTGGCTAAGACTGCAACTCGCATGTAAGCCCAGCATTTACTCCATAAGTTTAGACTTAGCTTCTTTGAATATGGATTCTGTTTTCATTCGCCACTCTTTGAAGTTTTCAGGCGTTTCTGGATAGTTTCGATAATGCTCTTTAACCTGGTTCATAAAATTAACTGTAAGTCTGAGCCTGTTGAGGAAGCGTATTCTTCTCAATCCTCTGAAAACTCGTTTTGCAGTTTCTGTTATTTTAAGGTGGAATTCTTCTCCTAAACCAGCCTTTAAAACATCCTCCTCAGTCAACAGTTTATACTTCATTCCATAGTTTAAATCTTCATCATGACAAGTTAAAAGGAGTAGGCGGAAAACGTCAAGTCCAGCCTGTTTCGTTCCATAATTCTTCATATACTCAACATTATACTGCCATAAAGATTTTTGGCTTACATCACCTTTTTCTAAAGCTTTAACTATTGTTTTTCCAGCGAGATAGCCACTTAGCATTGAGGGACCTATTCCGCCGCCGTGGATGGGGTTTACGAGGCATGCTGCATCGCCTATGATGGCAACTCCGTTTCCAACCATGTTGTCTAAGGGTCTGCGTGTGGGGTCATACCATGCGCCTCCGTTTAGAAGTAAGGAGCCCTCGAAAAGTGGTTTTGTTAAAACATATCTATAAAATTGGTTTTTTGGATTTGGAAAATTGTCCCTCATGCAAACTCCAAGACCAGCGTTGACTTTCGCCGCGCTTTTGTAAAAAATCCATGTGTAACCGCCTGGGGTTACCTTCTGATTCAAGTAGATTTCACAGTAGTTAACCTCATCTGTTTCTTCTCTGAGTTGTCTTATTTCTCTGTAGCATGCTTCTACATCTTCATTTGCCACTTCATTTTCTATCTCCATCTCTTTTGGAAGCTTTCGTCTAATCACACCCACAAAACCGCTTGCATCAACAACGGCTTTCCCCATCAACTCAATTTTCTCACCAGTCCTCAAATCTTTAGCTAAAACTCCAGCCACAAAATGCTTTTCAATTATCGGCTCCAAACACTGCGTTGAATCTAAAAGCACTGTGCCTTTATCCAAAGCCTTTCTTAAGAGCCACTGTCCAAAAAGCCGCCTATTCAACAAGTAACCAACAAAATCTTCATGCTTGACCGTGAAAATGGTTTCCAAATCCGGCGAATAAATCTTGATGCCCTCTATTTTCTTCTCTAGTTCTCCAGTCTGCGGTTTTTCCAAACCCAAACTTTTCAAGTGATGTTCTCCAAGGGCATCTCCACATATTTTCTCTCCAATCTCCTCTCTTTTTTTCCTCTCAATTAAGCAAACCTTCAAGCCGGCTTCAGCCATGGTTTTTGCAGCTAAACAGCCAGCTGTTCCAGCTCCCACTACAATTACGTCAAATTTTTCCAAGGTTATGCTCTCCTTGGATTAGATATACTTTCTATACCTTGTTGTATAAGTAAACCTTTATAAATCCTTAAGTAAGCCGCCATCCCACGCTTGGTGTAAACAAATGAACCCCAAAGCAGCGATGAGCAGCGAACTTGCGCTTTTTCGTTTATTTGTGCTGTTTCATTTCTTCTAAAACATGATTTTTGCTTGATTTCTTCTTTAACCCTATGGGTATTTCTGTTGTTTCTTTGCAAGTTTCAAAAACCATACATGTCAAAGTTTTCTCTATACCCCTAATAAGCCTTAACTTATCAATGACAAATTTTCCTATTACATCAACATTTTCAGCCTTAAGCTTTATCAATAAATCCCAATCTCCAGTTATTATGTGCACTTCTTGGACTTCTGGAAACTTTGCTATTTCCTTGGCGATTTCTCTCTGAGAAATCAGTGTGGCGTTGTCTTTTGTTCTGTAGGAAACTGAGGCGAGAATGAAGGCTGTTGTTCCACTGTTAAGCTTCTGCGAATCCAGAATCGCTCTATAATCTTTTATTATACCCATTTCTTCCATACGTTTTATTTTTGCGAAAACAGTTGTAATAGGCGAATCTATTTTTCGCGCAATTTCCCTAGCGGTAAGCTTACAATTACTTTGAATTAGAGAGAGAATAGCCAAATCCTTCTCATCAAGTTTCTGTTCCATAATTGAAATTATTACAAAAATCTAATATAAAAGCTTAACTTTTTGGAAAAATTGCAACATTTTTTATAAAAAGTTTATAACAGCAAACTAACATTTGAATTTCCTCAGAAAATCCACGTAAAAGGTGAGCATATGGCAAAGAGACAGAAGCTTTTCGCTGTGGCTGAAGAAAGACTTATAGAAATTCCAAAACCTTTGGAGCAACTCTCTAAAAGCGAATTGCAGAGAAAACAGTGTATTAGCAAAGTGATGACCCATGTTTTAAGATATCTTACCGAGGAATTTGTCAAAGAGGGTTTTGAATGGCTGTTACCAGTAATATTTTCTAAGTCAACTGACCCCTTGTGGCCAGATATGGAAGCTTCAATTGATAAACGTGTTGAAGTTGAAATTTATGGAGAAACTGTTAGGGCAAATTTAAGTATGATAGTTCAAAAAATGGTTGCCTCCTCCCTTATCTATCCAAAGTTGTTCACTTTATCTCCAAACATAAGGATAGAAAAGGTGGAAAGGGCAAGAAGTGGAATCCACGCATATGAATTTACTCAATTGGATTTTGAAATGAGAGGCGCCACATCAGATGATGTAAGAAGCTTTGTAGAAAGAGTATTGGTTGGATTAATATGCCATTTAAGGGGTAATATGCGAGAGGAATTGACACATCTTCATAGATACAATGGTTTAACAGTTCCAGAAACGCCCTTCAAAATTTATGACAGAAAAGAACTTGAAAAAAGCTATGGGAACAATTGGGAAAAGTTGCTGTTAAAAGAAATTAAGCATCCAGTTTGGATAATAAACATTCCCAGAGAATTCTATGATTTCGAAGATTTCGAAAGCGGCAGATGGGACAATTATGATTTGCTTCTTCCAAAATATGGAGAAGTACTCTCTGGCGGTAGAAGAGAATGGGAATACGAGAAAATAGTCAAGAAAATGGAAAGAGACAAAGTTAAAAAGGAAAACTATAAAGTGCTACTGGAACTGGCTAAAGAGGGAAGATTGCAACCATCGGCTGGTGCGGGGGTAGGATTAGAAAGGCTGGTTGCATGGATTGTAGGGGCAAGACATATAGGGGAAACTCAACCATTTCCAAGAATTCCAGGATTAGTCTATGACTTGTAAATGTGCTGATGTGTAAATGCAGTTTTAAGAAAATGCTGAAATGGATTTTGCATTCATATTAGTAATTCATAATCGTTAATTATATTCTTGGCTAACCATGCCATTCAAAGGAAAAGGTGCATCAAAATGATGAAGAAAACAACAGCTAAAAAGAGCCTGGTTTACACGGTTGATTTGACAAAGATTGATGGAGATGGCGCTTTCCCATGTCCAAAATGTGGAGCCATAATATCTCCAGACGACGAAACAGAAGAAGTTTACCAAATCCTCGAAACCAAAGTTAAGGGTGATGAACTGGCAGAATTGGTTTTGATGTGTAACAAGTGTAAAAGCACCATTAGGCTTGTAGGTTTCCTATCGCAAACAGAAGGCTAAATTTGGCAATTACTTTTCTTCAAATCTCCTACTTATGAGAACAAAAACTAACCACAAGATAACGCCATAAAAGACTCCATTAAAAACTGCGCTTAAATATTCTGAATATTCGCTTGCATTTTCTCCAATTAACGCGCAGAAGAAGTTTCCTGGAAACATTGGTGAAGGAATAAGCAGAGATGCAGATGTGAAAAGTAAAAAGAAAGCTATTAGGATTACTAATCCTTTCATGGGCTTTTTCCTCTTTTGTATTTTATGTTTTGGTTTTGATAGGTCTCTCTCAGAAGATATCGAATATAGCAATATTTAATAAACATTACTGTTTAAACGAACAACAGAAATACAATAAACTTTCTTCGCTTTAAAGTCTTAGAAGTTCCAGCAAAGCAAATACTAAATAATGAAAGAAAGATGAAAGCACAAGAATAACCACCAAAACTATTGTCAAAAGTTTTCTTCCTCTTGACAAACTGGAAACATCATCTAAGGGTCCAGGATGCCTATACATTGACATGAAAAGAACAAAAATAGCCATTGGAAGGCTTACATAAATTAACGCCATAACAGACAATAGCGTCAGCACCGTCCGAGTTTTCTCGCCAAATAAAGCCCTTGAAACATGTCCTCCATCAAGCATTGCGGCTGGTAACAAATTAAGCATTGTAACCACCATGCCAACCCAACCCGCCACAGCCACAGGATGCAACAATATGTACGCATACGGTTTCTCTGGAGTACCTGGAGGAACATTAACTATGGCTTCTGCAATCAACCAAAACAAGAGTGGAACTGGAATTGTGGGCAATTCTTCAGCGCTGTAGTGGAGAGGGGAAAAGAAAAGGCCAACAGCGGTGGCTATAGTAGCTAATATGAAACTTAAGATAGGACCGCTTGACCCAATATCAAATAAAGCATCTTTGTTAGGTGGAAGAGATTTTTGCATTATAACTGCTCCAAAAGTGCCTATTCCAAAAAAGTTTCCTATTGGTGGCGGACCTGGAATAAAATACGGTGGCGTGGCTTCCACACCTTTTCTATTTGCTGTAACTTTATGTCCCGCCTCATGAAGACCCAAAACCGTCATTAAAGCTATTGTAAATGTGGCTCCGCCTAGGAATGGATCAGTTATTTCTGATGAAAGCATGTAGCCTGTAACAAAAGTTGTTGCTATGGTTGCGAAAAACAGTATCCAGTTTACCATAATGTTACTTGGCTTTGCAGGTGGTTTTGGAATAACTTTCAGAACTATTCGCCCATTCCTTCTCCTTAGAATTGCTATCCAATTTAATGGTTCTAGGTTTTTCAGCAGTCTTAGAAATGGCTGTTTTGTTTCTTGTGGCTGTTTTAGATAGTATGTTGGAATGTTGTGTTCTAGTAGGGCTTCTTCTATTTGGAATTCCGTGGAAACAATTTTGGTTATTTGTTCAAAGTTTGTTTGGGTTATTTGTATCTCGCTTTCTTTTGGTATTTCGCTCATGTTGTTTTCCTTTTGGTTTTGTTGCTGTATTAGGATGCGTGGAGGTAAAAAAGTTTATTGGATTCCGTTTTGTTCTTGTTCTGAATCTGAACTCCTAAAAACTTTTTAATAATCGTTTAAAGACAAAAAACCTTACCATGCTGAAAAAGACACGAACATGGCAAAATAAATGGAAAACCAAAAGCCACCGCAAGATTCAACCGTTTAAAGGATGGGGCTTCCTTGAAAATAGCAATACTTTATAGCCACTTAAAAGAGTTTGGAGGCGCTGAAAGGGTAATTCTAAAACAAGTCGACCTATTCCACAAAAAGGGTTACGCTGCTGAATGTTTTTTTGCGTATGTGGATAAGAATATGCATAAAGAGTCTTCGAACCCCCATTGCTATACTAAAAGTTTCTTTTCACCATTAATTCCCAACGCTCCTGCAATAAGAATAATATTGTCTATGCCTTTTGCGCCATTGACATTACCAGTGTTTGGAAAGGAAGATGTTCTAATTTGTCATGGTTATGGTCCGGCTCCCTGGATAGGGTATTTGAATAAAAAATTTAGGGGCTTAAAGTATGTTAGCTATATTCATTCTCCTCCAAGGTTTCTCTACTTAAGTCATGGGGAAAGAGCTTTATGGAGATTTAACGATGTTCGTGAAATAATTTTTAGGTTAAGCAAAGTTGCAAGTCCATTCTTGAGAGAATTAGACTATTTGAGCGTTGTGAATTCTGATGTTGTTTTGGCAAATAGTCATTTCACAGCGAGACGAATTAAAAATATTTATGGAGTTTCAGCAAAAGTTTGCTATCCACCCGTTGACATTGAAACTTTCAGAATTCTTGATGAAAAAATCGTTAAAGAAGTTCGTGGATATTTTGGTTGGCCTTTTATCCTTTCAACAGGAAGAATTGTTGCAGTTAAGCGTTGGGAGTGGCTTTTAGAAATAATGAGTTTTATAGCGAAAGATTTTCCTTCAGCAACTTTAGCTGTGACGGGTGAAATTTCAGAGGAAAACGCCAAATACATAAAGGCGCTCTTAAAGTTTTCTAAGAAACTTAAAATAAAGGGGAGGGTGAAATTTTTAGGTTTTAAATCTCAAGAGGAACTTGTAAAACTTTACAATGCTGCAGACGTTTATGTTTATTCCGTTCCAAGGGAAGATTTCGGATTAGGTCCAGTAGAAGCCATGGCATGTGGAACGCCGTCTGTGGTTTGGGATGATGGTGGTGGTCCATGCGAAACAGTGATTGATGGCAAAACTGGTTTCAGGGCTAAGCCTTATGATATGGAAGATTTTGCAGAGAAAACCTTGAAGGCTGCAGATATGGATAAGATGGAAATCTCTAAGACGACACGAAGCTTTGTAGAGGAAAATTTTTCGTGCCAGAAGCATATGGAAATCTTGGAGGAGACCCTTCGAAAACTAAGCTAAGAAAGGCGCCCGATTTTAAGGAATAAAAATGGCTTCTTGCGCTGAAAACTTTAACTCAATTCCGAAAGTTTTTGTCATATTTTTTCATCCTGGCGTTTTAGTAACCGCCTTGGGGGGAGCTGAGAAAAGATTTGTTGAAGTCATGAAAATTTTTTGCAAAAGGGGAAGTTTGAAAATTACTGTTTTGGAGTCTGCACCAAGTCTTTTGGCAACACCTGAAATCAAATGTCAAAAGCATTTGTTGTCCCCTCTTTTTTGTGGAAAAGGGTGGTTGAGCAATTACGTTGGGTGGGGTTTTTGGGTTGTGAGGGCTTTCTTCAAAAGTTTTTCTATTGTTCGTCGTGAAAAACCAAAATTTCTCTTTGTTCCTAATAATACTTTGCCAAACCTTTTTTTAGGTTATATTGTTTGTTCTTTTTTGCGGTTGCCCCTGCTTGTTGTTGTCCATCACATTGATGTTCCATTTTTGAGTGGAAAATCTTGTTGTTCGCTTTACAATGCTTATCGAATTATAAAATACAGCAGACTTGTGTCCTTAATTAAAACTTTTACTTTTTATTTGACGCTTTCCTTTTTAAAAAAAGCTAAGGCAATAATTTCTGTTTCAAATTTTACCGCTAAAGCCTTAAGGGTCCACGGCGTTTCAGATGTTAAAATTTTTGTGAGCGGCAACGCTGTAAATGTTAACTTTATTAGCAATATTAAACCTCTTAATGCTGAAAAGGTTTATGATGGAGTTTTTGTTGGTAGAATAGCCAAAGAAAAAGGAGTGTTTGACTTACTTGAGGCTTGGAAGAAAGTTGTTAAGGTTAAGAGTGACGCGAAGCTCTTGATTATTGGAAGTGGAATAGAGCTTCAGCCGCTTAAAAATGCTGTGGCTCTTTTAGATTTGGGGAAAAATGTTTTTGTTTGGGGGCGCTGCGGAGATTTGGAGCTTTACAGTCTTCTGAAGCAGAGTAGAATTTTTGTTTTTCCAAGTCTCTTTGAGGGTTGGGGAATATCCGTTGCTGAGGCTTTGGCTTGTGGTTTGCCCGTTGTAGCCTATGACATTCCAGCTTTGAGAGAGGTTTTCGGTAAATGTCAAAGCGTGTTTCTAGTTCCTGTTAAAGATGTTGATGGTTTGGCTTCTAAAATTTTGGATGTTTTGGGCAAATGTGAAGTGGAATATGAAACGCTGAGTTATTGGGCTTGGAGTTATTCTAAGCGTTTTTGTTGGGAGAAGGTTGCTTTAAGGGATATGAAAATTTTAAACATGCTTTATGATTCGTTTGGAGAGAAGTTTGTTTTATAAAAAAGGGAGAAAGAAAATTGGGAATTTGCGGTTATGGGTCGTGTGGTGTTTTCTCACTTATTGTTCCTAAACGCTCAAGAATTGTCACAGTTGGGTAATGTGCATCCTCTGTGTAGTCTATTCTAAGCACAAGCGTTGTTACTCCACGGTTTTCTCCTTGCAAGTAATATATGCCTTCTTCGTGGAACCACTTGCAAGTGTAATATGTGTCGTCGCCGCTCCAACCGTAAATCATGAAGCCGACTGTGCCGTTAATGTCCTTGTATGTTGTTATTACGCCTATTCCATAGCCACTTACGCTTCTGTCCCACATGCTGTTGCTGTAGTACCATTGTCCCAAGTAGTTGCTGGCTTTTGTTGTGTTCCAGCATGTTGGAGCGAATATTACGTCTATTAGGTTGCCGCTTGTTATGCCGTAAATCTGTATTGCCTGCGAGAACTCGTTGAAGTATTCGCTGAACAGGTTGGCGGATGGACCAGCCACGGTGATTATGTTTGATGTTGAAACTGGATAGCGTGTGCACCAGTCGTCTACGTAGGCTAGTCTGCCGATGCTGTCGTAAATGTCTGTCCATGCTGGTCCACCAGCTCGCCACGTAGCGTTACCAAGGTCAGCGAGCAGATAGGGCACGTTGACGCCCCACATGTCCATCATGTCTAAGCCGCCGTTGCCAATTTCCACTTGTTTGTTCTTGAAGGCTGCTGAAACCATAGCGGCGCCTATAGAGTCTATGGCGCGGGAGTGGTTGCCAACGACTACCCATTCGTAGCGTCCTGGAACACTTTCACTGTATAACACGTCAACGGGCGAATAATCTTCTGGCGGCGCTATCGTTACAGTGGCTGTAATGTTCATTTCATCTTCTGTTGCGTCGTAGCTTATCGTAATTTCTACTGTTGCATTAAAGCCCAATTCCCATACGTGAACATCTTCGTAGGGCGGCGCCGTAATTGACCAGTGTAGATCTAGAAGCTCGAGGGTTACAGTTGCATAATCGCCCTCTTGTGTCATTTCTTCAACGTAGTCCCAGCTGCACAGGTAAGTACTGTTCTTGAAAACTTTGAAGTCTCTTTCCCATCCATAAAGCGTAAACGTAAAGTCTTCCGTAAAATCTTGGGCGGTTGTGTTGGATGCACTGATTTCAATGTTATCTATTTTCACAGTGTGGTTGACGCCTAATGGGTCGAGCCAACTCTCGTAATCCTCGCCAATCAACGTGCTATTGTCTTCTGCAGAGAATTCGAAAACTATTTCCTCTGTTCTTTCCCAATCTGTGTCTGTCGAGTAAAGTATTTTGATTTCTGTGCCTGCTGCTGGAACTTTGCTGTACGGAATGTTGATTACGCCTACGCCGTCTTCGTCAACGTACAATTCATAGTCATATGTAGACCAAACAGCCCTGATGGGTATTCTGCGTTGTCCTCCCCACTCGACTCTTTCGCTAAAGTTGCAGTACTCCTCCCAAACAGCAGAATATTTAACTGGAGTATACGTTAGCGTTATGTTTAAGTCGACGTGGTTTGTGTGGGCATTTTCATACTCAGTTGTTGTTACCGTATGGAATTCCACCCATCTCTTAGTGTCTTTGTGCACTGCAGCGTACAAGTCCCATGGATTGAAAACCTCGTCAAGTTGATATAGAACTTCACGGTCTAAAACGTTGCTTCCGCCTGTTCTCTTCGCGTCGTCACCGTTCCAGTTGTCAGTTAAACCATAAACGGTTACGCCTCTAAATTGTCTGTCAAAATGTCGTCCACCAGATTCAACTGGAGTCTTTGTTAATACGAAGTCCCATTCGCCTATTATGTATGGCGACATGAAAGGCTCTATGGCAGTGTCAGCAGCGTCCTCACCGTAGCCTAGGGATTTCCACCACTTGTTCTGGTAGCCAGCATCAACATGCCAATTCGAAACCGAAGGCCAGAAGGCAGCCCAACCCACGTAAGCTCTGTCTTTAGCAACTATCTGCGCCACGTCATACGTCCCACTAGCTGCAGGTTGTAGACCATAGCTGGATATGCCAAGCCATGTTGCTGGATACAATGTTGGGTTCAAGTGATACTCTTCATTGTAAACAGTTGACAAGCCCATTGCCAGTTCCGTGCCGTTTTCAGCTCTATAGAAGTGCACGTAGCTGTCGTAAGTGTTTGCTGGACCAATATCCCATTCACCTCTGTTGCTAAACTGTATTAAAGCACCATTAACTGTCGCATTAGTATAACCATCGACACCGGGCACTGTCATCTGTCCGAAAACGAATTTTGTAGTTACTTCTTTGATGTCCTTTATCACTATAACTTCTTTCTTAACCTTATTGAAGATGAACGTGAAAACAACATCTACAAGCGGTTCATCCTCAGTCCATGACGGATCCCAGTCATAAATATGCGTAACAGTGCGCGCGACAAACATTCTTGGACCATTATAAAGAACACGTATATCCTCAGTGGTTGCTGTGCCATTGGTTTTCCTTCCACCGTTAACGGGACCAACACCCGTGCTGATAATTTTTCCAGGGTCCTTGGGGTCTTCCTCAGCCTCTGTTAATGCACCTGTATAGTTGTAGCCACTGTGAACGCGTATCCAATCGTTCCCATAACTTACAAGGTCAGCGTGTTGGGCCATAGCCCAAACGTTCCGAGTGCCCGTGGTCGCCTGATATGTTATGTTGATTAGCCACCCGCTCATCCACTTGTGCTTTGCAATTTCTGGGGGTACACTTGCCCCCGCTGCTGGTGCGAAGGCGTCTCTGTCACGATATTCAAGTCCAACATTTGTGCTACTGTCTATCATTTCGCCGAACTTTGAGAAGCCTATTTTTAGGCTTTTATCGGTTTTGAATGGATAAAGCGAGTAATAGTCTGTGGCAAGTACGCCGTTTACTGTCATGTACCAGCTTGATGGATCCGTTGCCTCTGTTATTTTGATGAATAGTGACGGTGTTAATATTGTTGCTGCGATTGATGCGATGAGTAAAATTGATAGCATTTTCTTTCTTCTTTCCATTTTCATTCCTCTTTATGAGTCATGTATGAAAACGTGCCACGTTTATTAAAAATTTTTTAGAGGTTCTGACTCAGATTTGGAATAAAACTCAAAAATTTTACTCAAACACAAACTTCTAAATTCACTAAACTTAAATTTAAAAATTAAGGACAAATATTTAGCAATAGTTGTTAATAAACGCATTTTACTCACTCCTCCTTTCACTCCATAATCAAGACGTATTGGAACCTCTGCAACAACACCGCCTATGTTGATGGACTTTAGAATGAGTTCTAAGGAAGATTCGAAACCCTTTGTCTCTATAATTCCATTTTTGAAAGTTTTAAAAAGACGCTTTATTAAACATGCTCTAAAACATCGAAAACCACTCGTGGCATCATTAACAGGCAAACAAAACAGTTTCTTAATTAAAAAGTTCACCGCTTTGCTAAGAATTACTCGATGTAAAGGAACATTCAACTGCGCTCCCCCCTTTACATAACGAGAGCCTACTACAACATCAGCCCGTTTTGCAGCATCCAACATTTCCAAAACATGCTTCGGGTCATGGGTGTTGTCAGAATCCATGATAACAACAAAATCTTCATCAAACGCTTCATTGGCTACGGTGAGGAGTCCAGTTTTGAGAGCCACGCCTAAACCCATGTTAGTTTCATGCCCCAAAATTTCAAGAGGATACTCTGCTGAAAGGTCTTTAAGAACTTCGCCTGTTCCATCATAGCTTCCATCATTCACCGCAATAATCTTGTAGGAAATGTGAGGCCTCAAGGCTTCATCTATGGAATGAATAAGTGGTTTAATGTTCTCCTCCTCATTGAAGCACGGCAGAATTATGAAGCACCTCATTTAATGTTTCCTTCCGCCTTTCTGATAGATTCGGGGGCTAAAGAAAAGAGCTTTAAGCAGCCTTCAGATTCCGAAGCCGAAATTATTTTCCTACTTTTCTAAATAACAAAACCTTACCTATAGAAAGAAAACTTAATGGAGATTCGCCAAGACGGTAATCTATTGGTTCAGCCAAAATTGTGGCAGCTCTTGAGAGAGTTGATAAAAAGCTGGGTGGAAAAATGGGAAACTCGCCCGCAAAATAATAATAAACTTTTCTGCTGAAGGAGGCTGCGTATTTTCTTAAACCAAAAAATGTTATTGGAAATGAGAGATCGGTTGCTCTCCAATAAGTTAGATATGCTCCAACATCTCCAAACTCTCTTATGTACTCTTTCATACTTCTGAAACGTAAGTGTGGAGTACGCCTTTTCAAGATAAATGAAGGTGCAGCCTCAAAAATGAGCACGTAACCAAGAGGTTTTGTAACTCTAACCATCTCGTGCACCGCACTTTTCCAATGGGCATCATCGAAAATGTGCTGGAGGACGGTGACGCAATTTGTCATGTCATAAGAATCATCTGGAAACTTTAACTTAATAACATTCATCACGTAAAATTTAATCCTATCCTGAAAACCTTTTTTCACTCTACTTTTTGCTAACCTAATCATCCATGGGCTGGAATCTATTCCAACAGCCTCAAATCCCATTTCAGCAAAAAGATTCACCCATTTCCCAGCTCCACACCCCACATCCAAAATTTTTGCATCACTTTTTAATTTTGCATGATTCTTAATTGTTTGGACAACAAAGTCACGTGCCTTTTTATCGCTGTAATGGGCAAGCCAATTCCTTGCAGCTTTTCGCCATTTTTCAACTCCTTTTATGAACTCTTCTTTCTCAGCCTCAATGGCTACCTTATCCCAATACTCTTCCTCTTGCTCATCATGAACCATTGCAGTTTTCTCCACCATTTAATCAATAAACCCTTTAAATGTTCAAGACTTCTTTTCGGCATTAACACGACTGCTGCAACAAAAATTAGGGATAAAAATGAAATTTTCAATCCCACATCGGCATACTTTTGTCCTTCAAAATAAACTTCCACTTCAAACTCTCCAGTCTTGTTTATATAAAAACAGTTAATTAGCGAATAAGCCATAGTCGAATGGATTTCTTGGTCACCGTCAATTTTTGCCTTCCAAAGGGAATTGTAAGCTTCAGAGAAAAGCAAAAAGAATGGTTTCTCGGTTTTTATATGAAGTTTGTAAGCGGTAGGATTTACTTGTTCATAGTTTATATATATCCCATCGCTTTTGGGTTTAAATAGGTCATCTAACGCCAGATACTCTTCTCCATCTATAAGCGAGTAAAGAACAAATCCATCAAGCTCCACAAGTCCTGAACCACCTACACCTATTTGATGTTCTCCTTCTTCGAGAAATAGCGGTCCAATTTCACACCATTCAACAGTGTTTACAGAGTCATTACACTGAATCACGTAAATCTTGTCTTCTAGATTAAGATAAATTTTCCCATAATTTGGACCCTTCGAAACCCTTGCAGCAAGCATATAATTTCCACTTCTTGGAACTGTTATCTTTGCGGAAGATGTTGCGCCAGGCGAGTAAGCTTGAATTTCCCATAAGCTCACTAGATCGTGAATTGAAAACTTCGTAACTAAAATTCGAAGTTTATCCGTTTCAACAGGCTCTGCGAATATGTGAATTTTCTCAAGTGCAGTGTTGTCAGTTACCTCTATCTGGGTGACCCATTCCGCGCCATTCCATGTTTGTATGAAATAATCTTTTGCGTAAGCATTTTCGAAAAGCAGTCGAACACCAAGAATTTGCTGCGGTTTTTCCCACGTTAACTCTAACCATTGTGGCAACACATTTCTTTCGGAAGCCCATCTTGTCTGCATGCTGTCATCGTTTGCATACTTCGCCTCAAATGAATAATCGCCAATCCAACTTATTGAACTTGCATTTGCAGTGGCAAGTGGAGCAACGTTTAACCCTAAACTTTCCGAAAAAACCATGTACCCAACATATGGCTTTACAATCCAAGTCCACCCGCTGCTCAGAGCCCTTAGAAACAAGTTTTCCGCTTCAAATAAATAGAGGATGCGTCCAGAGAAGCCTCGCAGGGCGCGTGTTATCTCGCTCATCTTTGATTCAAGCTCAGAAGCTTTAATGAAGGCTATGGCGTCAATGTCGTTATAACCAGTGCCATCATTTTCCAGAGTTACCGTATGCTTGCCTTTAGTTAATTCAAGTCTTGTCATATTAATCCATGAAAGCCCAGACCATAATGGCGCCTCTGCGCGAATTTCTTGAACTGGTTCCCCATCAACGTACATGTTTAGTTTTCCACGGCAAGGCGCAAACCCTATCCTTAACCAAAAGTCGTATTGTCCACTCTCGGCTAACTCGAATGGAATATTAATTCTGTTCCTTCCAGATGTTGTTAAAGTATCTCCGCTAAAAACGAAAGCACCTAAAATTCGCCACGAAGATCCTTTTATCCAATAGGCTGTATAATTTATGCTTGAAACGCCATAGTTGCCTGCAAGGATAAAGTTTTTCTCCCCAACGTAGGAGAGCATTGCCAAATCCAAAATGTCTGAATTAACAAAACTAACCGCTTGAAAGTTGTTTATGGGTTCCATTCCGAGAGAGTCGATGTCGCTGGGCGGAGACGCAAAGAATAGGGTAGTCTCGTTTAGGTTAAAACCATCAATTTTACAGAATGCATCAAGGGATTCTAGCCCACCAACAATAAACATGGAATCGGTTACTGCAAAGAGTCGCGGCATTGCATATTCGTTTTGTAAAACAATTGCTGTTTCATTGTAAATGACCCGATAGCCTTCTTGGTTAAGGAAGAACTCTCGTGTTTTGTTAGTAACGTATGGCGGTATTACTATGTACTTGTAAGCAAATGGTCCTAAAATCTTGAACAGGTTATCGGTTAAGTGTTCTCTTGCAAGCCTAAATCTTAAATGGTCAACAAATTTTCTAGCCCTAAAATCCCAACCTCCATCTTGAAGAACTGGCTTATAGTGTATGAAGGCGCTATCAAAGCCTATGTCATGTCCCCAGCCTAGCGTTGTCTGCATCGCACTTGAGGCAAAATCTGAATACTCATCTGGCGAAACTAGCCACTCATATGAACTTCTTCCAACAGAAACTACCTTATAATCGTCTTGTTGAAGTGAAAGCCACTCATAAGGCGCCAAGTATTGCTTCGGCGGCGTGTAAACTTGTAAACCTTGAGAGAAAAAGAAGGAGCACGAGAGGAAGCCGCTGAGGAATATGAGTATTAAGATAATTACGCTTATAAAATTGAGAAGTTTATGCACTTTCTTCAAAAAGGCGTTAAAAGAATCTAAAGAGAAAATGAGAAGTTTATTTTGGGAAAATTTGCCAACCTTTAACTTTACCTTAAACAAAAAATCGCTTACTTGAGCGTATTTCCTTCTTTTAACGTAATCGGTTAGGTAATATGTTAAAAGCGAAATGAAAAAGGCATGGGAAAAAATAGCCATCACAATCCATCGGTTTGCTGCCCTAAAAATTGCAAAATGTGGAATGTTGAACCAAGCCCAAATAAAGATTTGTCCAAGTGGCGAATTTGGACCCTTTGCAATGAAAGCAGAAATCAGCATTGAAGTTGCGAAGAAAATTGTGTATCGGTCTCTGCGAATTAAAATTGTAAAGTAAGCGAAGAGAAACACGACAAAGAGGAGATTATACAACGGAAAATCCGTTATACCCATTTGAGTGTATACATCTAAAACGTTGTTGTAGCCCCATTTTTCTACGGCTCTTAAAACGAAAGCATCAAACAAGTTTGGATAACTGCACAGATAAGCGTCTTCCAATGGATATTCGTAGGTTGGATGAAAATAGGGTGATCTGATGTTGACTAGAAATGGTATGAGAAAGAAGGCTGAAAACAAGAAGACAAGCAGTGCGGATGGTGAAGAAACTTTGATAAAGCGCAAGAGATGAGTTTTTATGGTTTCTGTTTTGGTTGGATAAAATATGTGAAAAACCGTAAATAATATCAAGAAAACACCGTAAATGACTATGAATTCTGGATGGAAACTCGTTGCAAATAAGCTCAGACTTAAAGAGAGTATAAGGACATCTTGAAGCTTGCCCGTTTGCAGCGCCTTATCTAACGCTATAAAGATTAGGGGCGCCAATGCATAACTGTAAATGATGTCAACATGAGCTTCTGTTAACTGTGAAAAGAGCCATTGATTGAGTATATATGTCAATGAAGCTGCAAATGATGCAATATGAACTCTCGTGTAACGATAAGCAAAAATGTACATGGAGAAGCCAGCAGTCACGTAGGATAAGAACATAAATACTTTAACTGTCCATGAAGGGCTTCTAAAAATGTAGTACAGCAGCATTAGAAAAAAGTCCATAAAGTTTATCCCTTCAACAAAACCAAAAGAGTACGGACGCCACATAAGCAGCCATCTAAAATCTTTACTATACAAATAAGCTCTTGAAACAAAACCTAGAACATCACCTCCTCCAGGCCATTCATCAGTGAATAGGAAATTTCTGAATATTACAGTGGCAATTGCCACAATTACTAAGAGATTCAAAATGGCAGTTCTGTTTTTTACTATAAGTTTTCGTAACGTCCTAATTTTGCATTTTTCAGAAAAAGCCACTAGAAGTTGAGTGAATATTCCGAGAAAGTAGGCTGTAAACTCAAAAAATTTCATTACAGAAAAACCGAATGCCGAGCTAAAACTTTGAGAAAGCAATTTAACATTCTTAACGGATGTCAAGCGCATGTTGATGTATCTTCTAACAGTGCTGACTGGTTCTTTCTTTATGAGTGCGGGAATGGTTTTGCCATAATAGTAGGCTTTTGAAAAAATTTTGCTTAGTGTAAGTTTCCCTTCAAAATGAATTACTTCATAGTTTGTTTTGTCAATTTTATAATTTCCCTTCCTAAATCTTTGAAAAAATTCAAAGTCTTCTCCGCATACAAGCCCTTCATCATAACCACCCAATTCTAGAAAAACACTTTTTCTGAAGAAACGTGGAATTTCCATTAGCTCATCATTTATAGATAAAGAAATTTTCTCTTTTTTCCTCAATTCGCTTAGCAAGCCATGACCAACATATTCTTCTGGTATGATTACAGCATCAACGCCTTGGTGTAAACATGATTCCACACAAGCCTCAACCACTTTAGGGTTTAACATCATATCTGAATCAATGAATAGGAGAAGATCACCTTGAGCTTTTTTCGCGGCGTAGTTTTTTGCTTCGCTTCTTTCTCCATCCAGCAGAAAAACCTTCGCTCCCAACTCTTCTGCTATCTTTCCTGTTTTGTCTCCACTGTAGCGATCAACGATTAATGTTTCAATTTTTTTGTAGGTTTGTCCTTTTATTGATTGGAGGCATTGGCGAAGTGTTCTTTCTGAGTTGTATGTTGGTATTATGATGGAAACAAGTGGTGATGTTTTTTGGTTTTTCAATGAAATGCCCTTAGTAGGCTTTGGAAAATTTTTGTTTATGAATCTTCTTTCAAAAATTGAATAATGTTCGGTTTCGGAATTCGAATTTACTTTCTAAAAAACTTAACCCTTTCTGGAGCTTTACCTTTCTCGCCAAAAGCGTAAACTTCATGCAGCTCAAATTTTGCTCCGCACTCTTTGCATTGAACATAGCCAATATCACGCCTTATCCCAAGCCAAAAACCCTGCGTAGACTTGCATTTAGGGCATATTTTGAAGCGGCTGAATGCTTCTTCAATTTCTTGAAGCTTCAATGATTCTCCAATCTCCATAAATAATTTATGTTTTCTAAAAACTTAATGATTTCGGTAGAGCTTATTTTTGCTTATAAAACAAAAGAGCTATTAGTCTATAGAATTGGCTTCAATGGTGAATGACAATGATAGTGCAGTTGTTTACTGTTGGCGAGTTATTAACAAACTGTTACGTTGTAAGTTGCGAACAAACTAGGGAAGCAATAATAATAGATCCAGGTTTTGACGATAGCCATGAAGCGGAAAAAGTTTTCAGGTATATTAGCAAGAAATCTTTAACTTTGAAGTTTGTTTTGAATACTCATGGGCATCCTGATCATACCTGCGGAAATGGGATTGTTAAAGGAAAATTTAATGTGCCAATTTTGATTCACGAGTTTGATGCTCCCATGCTTGGCGAAAGAGGTAAACGAGTTGCTGAGTTTTTCGGTTTTAGGAGTTTCTCTCCAAAACCAGACATAATACTGCATGATGGGGCTCTTGTAAATTTTGGAAAAGTAACCTTAAAGGTTATGCATACTCCAGGTCATAGTCGTGGAGGAATATCGCTTATTGGCGATAAAGAGGTTTTTACTGGCGATACATTGTTTTTTGGTTCTATTGGGAGAACGGATTTTCCAGAGAGTTCCGAACAAGATATGATGGTGTCTTTGAAGAAATTGGCAGCTTTGCCTAACCATTTTATTGTTTATCCTGGGCATGGTCCTATAACAACCATTGGTGAAGAGAAACGTAAAAATCCCTTTTTGAAAGGCTTATAATGCTTCTTTAAAAAGGTCTTCTTCCCTTGAAATTTGGAGTTCGTTTGCACTGCAGTTTTCACAAAATTGCACGATGTTGTTTAAGCCTTTAAAGATAACAACTGGTGTCGCCTCATCCGCTTGTCCCATGAGGAGTTCTGCTGCTGCAGCAATTTCATCGGCAACAGCAACGTTTTTAACTTTTAAGATTTGCCCAAAAAGGTCCTTTTTTCCACGGTAATCTTTGAAGGGTTTTATGCCAGCCAAACCTATGGCAAAGTTTACTTGTCCCCTTTTGAAGGGGCGGCTGTAGGTGTCGCATATTATTACGGCAACAGTTTTACCAGTTAGTCTTTTTATTTCTCTGCGGCATTTTTGGGCTGATTCGTCTGGATTTTCTGGGAGCAAAGCGAAGTTTTCTGTTCCTTCCACGTTTGATTTGTCTATTCCAGCATTTATGCAGACTAAACCGCGTTTATCCTCCACCAATAAAACCTCACGGGAAGCCTTAACTATTCTCTTTGCTTCTTTCAGAACAAGCTCAACAAATTTGGCTCCTTTACCTGTTATTTTTGCGATTTCCTTAGCTTCCTTTGAAGGAACAATCTCTCTTAATCTAACCACTCTGTTTTCAGCCTTTGAGAAAATCTTTTGGGCAGCAACAATTATGTCGCCATCTTCAATTTTTAAACCATTTTTTATGATATTTTCTACGATTATTTTTGCTATGTTATCTCCAGGTTTTATTAGGGGAAAATTGTTTATGGCGAAGGCTGCGAAACTCTTCAATTATTTTTCCTCCTTGTTGTTTATGGTTGTTATCTTACGGCATTAAATCTCTTGCTAAGAAGTATCCTAAAGATTTTGAATAAAATTTCAAAATTCATAATGCTTAAACTGTTAGTGGCATAGCGATACTTGATTAACTGAGAGATGGAAAAACATGAAGAGGCAACTTAGGTTATACTTTATTCTATTAACTTTGGTTTTTAGTATTTTTAGTTTTGCAAATGTAACGTTATTTCCCCTTGTAAAGGCAACTTACGTTGAAGGCTTTATTACGTTAGACACTGTATGGACGCTTGTTGACAGCCCCTTCATAATTTCAAACGAAACTATTGTCTGTTCCAATGCAACTTTGACTATTGAGCCAGGGGTTGAAGTGCGTTTCGGAGGATTTTTCAATTTAGTAATAGAAGGAAGACTCATTGCCGAGGGCGCAAAGGATAAAACGATAAGGTTTACTTCAAACGAGCTTGAACCTGCCGCTGGAGCCTGGGGAACCCTTTGGTTTAATTCCACACAAGAATCTTCCTTGTCCCATTGCATCATAGAATATGGATTGAACGGAATAACAGTAGAAAACGGCACCGTGAACATTCAAAACAGCACGGTAAGGCATAATTCTGGAAATGGAATTACAATTTTGGATGGTTATGTGCGTGTTGAAAATTGCGAAGTTTTAAACAACACTATGGGCGGAATTTTCGTAAGCGGTAACAGCCAAGTTAATGTTCAAAACAACGTCATAAGTGGTAATGGAGATGGCATAATCCTAAATGGAGCCTTGACATCAAAAATAAGCATAACCCAAAACCAAATATCCTCTAACCAGCACAGTGGAATACTTTGTGAGGCAGAAACTTACAGCAACACTATTATTGTGAATAACACGGTTTCCCAAAACCACTATGGCTTCTGCATCTCAAGTGATGCGGTTACCAACATTACAAGAAACTACATTTTAAACAACTATGTTGGAATCATGTATGAAAGTGGAACTGGACATCAATCTCACTTTAACGACATAATTGGCAACGACTTGGGCATGGATGTTTTCTCCGGGGCTACTGTGGATGCCACATACAATTATTGGGGCAGCAGTAGTGGACCCTACCATAAAACATTAAACCCGCGGGGAAAAGGAAATCCTGTGGGTGGTGATGGAGTTAATCTTGATTTTATTTTCTTCTTAACCCACCCAATAGATTACAATAATGCTCCTCCAACAGCAATCCTTTGGACAGACAAAGTTTTGGTTGCGCCAAATCAAGCGGTCACTTTTGTAGGTGCTGATTCCTATGATGACGGACAAGTTAACTACTACCTTTTCGATTTTGGTGATGGAAACAGCAGCGGCTGGACAACATTATCCCTTTTCACCTACACCTATCCTTCCGAAGGAACATACGAAGCCAGCTTAAAGGTTATAGACGATTTCAACATTACTAGCAATGTCTCTTTTGCAGAAATAAATGTCATAAACTTACCATCTTTGGATGTATACATCACTCTTAGCAATTATACTGTAGAGTACAATGAAGAAGTTCTGATCACCGTCTATGTTTCAGATGGAGTGCATGCTGTAGGATCCGCGAATGTCACATTGTTTTCGGTAAGGGGTGGAATTTTCACGCCATTTTCTGGTTTGACAAATTCTACGGGTTACTTTACTGCTATATTTAAGGCGCCAAACGTTACTGAAATGTCAGATGTAAGAATCATTGCAAGAGCCTCAAAATTCCTTTATACAGACGGTTCAGCCTATGATTATTTGACGGTTCTTCCACCTCTCACTGTTCTGGTGAACGCCGATCCGCCAACAGTTAAATCGGAAGAAACAGCAACTGTAACTGTTCGAGTATTGGATAGTTTTGAAATGCCAGTTGCTAATGTTTCGCTCGTCTTGTCTGCGGAGAATGGTGAGCTTTCGGCGACAACTGGCGTTACAGACTTGAATGGCATGGCATTTTTCAATTTTACAGCCTATCAGACTTTGACTGAAATGAATGCTACTGTTTGTGTTACTGCCACGAAAAGTGGTTATGGAATGGGGCAAGGCTTTTGTTTAATACCCATAGAGCCTAAAGTGCTTTCTGTGGAAGTTATAGCAGAACCTTCTGTCATCATTTCTGAAGAATCATCCCTTATAACTGCCCACGTAACGTGTGATTCAACTCCAATATCAGATGTTACAGTTGCAATTTCGTCTGATGTAGGCGGAAACTTTTCCGCAACATTGGGAACTACGGATTCCAATGGCAATGTTGCTTTTCTTTTCACAGCGCCTCAAACGACGGTTAGGGACGGGCTTAATGCCACTATTACTGTAAGTGCAGTTAAAAGCGGATACGTTGATGGTGAAGGATATGCGCTGATAACAATCCTGCCGAAAATACTTTTTGTTCAGATTTCTGCTGAGCCTAATGCCACTGTTTCTGAGGGAAAAGTAAATGTAACGGTCCGAGTGACATACGAGGAAGAACCAATTTCAGAAGCGAATGTTACGTTAACATCTGAAAGCGGGGGAATTTTCCTTCCCACCTTCGCCCTAAGCGACGATAATGGCAATGCAACCTTCACTTTCACGGCACCACAAGTTGAAGCTCCATGCAACATCACGCTTTTTGTGAAGGCAACTAAAGAGGGTTATGTTGACGGAGAAAATTGGCTTAATATATCTCTTAGCCCGGGGATAATAGATGTTGAAATCATAGTTGAGCAGTCCCCAATTGTTTCAGGCAAGTCCACAACCGTAAGTGTTCATGTTAGTTGCAATCAAGCTCCAGTTTTCAATGCATCAGTTAGCCTCTCATGTAGCGATGGAACTATTCCTACAATGACAAATTGGACTGACGTTAATGGTTATTGCACCTTTGTTTACATAGCCCCTCAAACAACAACATCACTCTCCGTTAACATCACTGCTAACGCAACCAAATATGGATATGTAAGTGGTGAAGAGCAAGTTTCAATAACTGTTAATCCGGAAGCAGCGCCCAGCGAAGGTTGGCCTTTGACGACTATACTTCTGATTGTTCTTATTCCAATAATTATTGCTGTGGTGGTTGTTGTTCTTGTTAAGTTGAAGATTATTGAGGTTTCTGCAGGTGAGGAAGAGAGCTGAAAGTAATGTTTCGTGAGACGTAATATTTAATAGACCGTACATATCATAATAAATGAATAGGAGAAAAAGCAATGGCGCGACTAAAGCTCAAGGAAACATTAACCAAACTTAAAAGAGTAAGAATCAAGCTTAACATCAAGAAAAAACCACAAGTAGTTATTCCTCCGCCTCCACCAAAGCCCATACCCAGAGGATTTAAGGTCGTTGAGAAGTATCCGCTCTACGAACCCTTCGCTCACGTTGCCATTGTTCAATATCCAAAAACTGGCGAATACAAGTATATCTTAGACGAGTTGCAACTTGACCCCCTCGAAAGAAGCGTTTACAACCGCATATTAGAAATTTTATTGGCGGAAATAGAGTCTCCAAAAGAGGAAATTCTGGATCCCAGAAAATTCTTTGCAGAAGAAGCCAAAAAAATTGTTGACAAATACCGTATAAGCTTGGGATGGTTGCCCGACGTTTCCTGGTATAAAATTCTCTATCATGCTGAAAGAGACCTTGTGGGTTTCGGCAAAATTGACCCCCTAATGCGGGATCCGAACATTGAGGATATTTCATGCGACGGAGTTAACAAGCCAGTCTATGTTTGGCATAGAAACTATGAGAGTATTGAAACAAATCTGGAATTTGAAAATGATGAAGAACTTGACAACATGGTTGTCAAGCTTGTGCACATGGCTGGAAAACATGTAAGCTCAGCCTTCCCCATAGTAGATGCTTCATTACCTGGCAAACATAGACTTGCAGTATGTTATAGGCGTGAGGTTACACCTTTTGGAACAGCCTTCACTATTAGGAAATTTAGGGAAGACCCCTATTCAATAATTGACTTAATAAATTTGGGCACTTTTTCAGAGGAGATGGCAGCCTACTTCTGGCTTTGCCTTGAAAATAGGGCTTCAATAATGGTTTTGGGCGGAACGGCTGCTGGAAAAACAACGGCCCTAAACGCTTTAGCTTGCCTAATTAAGCCTGGAAGCAAAATAGTAACAATAGAAGAAACGGCAGAGCTTAACCTACCCCATGAAAACTGGGTTTCACTCATTGCCAGACAAAGCTATGGCTTAGGTGGAAGCAGCGTCGGCGAGGTAACCCTCTTTGACTTGGTGAAGACTTCCATGAGGCACCGACCAGACATATTAATTGTGGGCGAGGTGAGGGGACAAGAAGCCTATGTGCTTTTCCAAGCTTTAGCCACGGGCCACGGAGGCATGTGCACAATGCACGCTGAAAACCTGGATTCGGCAATTAAGCGTTTAACGTCAAAGCCCATGGACATTTCGCCCGCCTACATTCCATTGATGAACATTGTATTGTCCATTCAGAGGGTTCATTTAGTGAAGGGCGCTGAGAAGAAGGCGTATAGGCGTGTGATTAATGTTAATGAAATTGCAGATTATGAAGACTACCGATGCGCCTTCAAGTGGCATCCAACAAAGGACGCCCATATACCTGCCTTCGACAAAAGTTTAATGTTGTCGCAGATTTCTGAACGCACAGGTGCAAGCAAAAAGGAACTAATTGAAGAGATAGAGAGGCGCAAAGAAATTCTCCACTGGATGCGTGAACGCAATATTAGAAGCTACAAAGATGTGGCTGCAATAATCGCGGAGTATTACGCTAGGCCCAAGCAAATTTATGAAAAAGTTGTTGCCGGGGAGGAGGTAAAAGCGATTGCCGTTTCTAGAAACCCTTGAGGCTTGGTCCTTCCGCATTTTCGGTCGAGCTGCGCCTTCCTTTCTGAAGCATGTTATTGAGTTTAAGGATTATCTTGAAAGGGCAAAAATCAAGATTTACCCCGCAACCTATGTTTCCTTAATGTTTTTCATTGCAGCCTTAACCCTTCCAATTTCAATAGCATCAATAGTTATTCTCTACCTTTACGGCTTCATCCCAATAATCTTCCTAGTGCCTCTTCCCTTTTATGTTATGATCGGCTTTCTATTAATACCAATTTCAAGGGCTGGTGAAAGAGCAAGCAACCTTGAAAGGGAAATGCCCTTCGCAGCCGCCTACATTAGCGTTATGGCTTCTGGTGGTATAGCCCCATACACAAGTTTTAAGCGTCTTGCAGAAGTCGAGTTAATGCCTGCCATGAAAAGTGAAGCAAGGGAAATAATAAAAGATGTGGAAATTTTCGGCATAGACCCCCTCTCAGCCGTAGAAAATGCAGCAAAGAAAAATCCCCTCGATGTCTTCAAAGATTTTCTTTCAGGCTACGCCTCAACAGTAATCATAGGCGGTGACATTGGACATTTTCTAGAAAGAAAGGCTGAAGACATTTTTAAGACAAGGGCTTTACGTGTTAAGGCTGCGGCTGAAAGACTTGGAATGCTATTGGAAACTTTCATAATTGTGATGGTTTTGATGTCCCTCTGCTTCTACATTCTCTTCAGCGTAGAATCCATCTACAGCGTTGGCATATCCATGTATTCAGGCATAATTTTGTACACTTATCTATTTACGCCCATGCTTTCTTTCATGTTCATCTATTTGGCTCATAGCATGCAACCTAAAACTCCCGTGGTGGAAATGCGTCCCTACAAGGTTTATGGCGTTTGCGGCGTCATAGCCATAATATTGTTTATGCTGTTGACAAACTTTATGGGCTTCATACAAGTGCCCTTCTTCGGCGCCTTCCAAACCATTATTGATATGCCAGTTGCCATCGCCATATGCCTCTTCGTAGCCACAGCGCCAGCCGCCGTTGTTAACAGCAGACTCTCAAAAAAGAAGGCAAGCATAGAACAAGGAATCAACAGCTTCCTAAGAGACTTAACAGAAGTAAGAAAGACAGGCTTATCCCCAGAAAAATGCATTGAAAGCCTTGCCAACAGAGATTATGGCGAATTCAGCAAGGAACTGCGTAAAATAAGCTCCGAAATCTCTTGGGGGGTCCCCGTAAGAAAGGTTATAATGGATTTTGTAAAGCGAATGCGAAGTTGGATGGCACAGATCGTCATGTTTCTGCTTGTTGAAACAATAGATGTGGGCGGCGGAACCATTGCAATGATAGAATCCTTGGCAAGATTCAACAATTTAACGCAGGAGGTTGAAAAGGAGAAGAAGATGGCTGTCCGTCCATACATTTTGATGCCCTATTTTGCTGCAATCCTTCTCGTGGCAACAACAACAATGATGATAGGCTTTACATCTGGAACCCTTGGGGTGGCTGAAGCTGGTGGCCAGAAAAAGGATTTGAGTTCTTTGGTGATGACTTTTACTACTTCATGTATTTTCCACAGCTATTTGATTGGTATAGTGGCTGGCAAAATTAGCGAGGAATCTGTTGCTGCAGGCTTTAAGCATGCTGCTGTTCTGGTGATTATTGCGGTTTTGGCAGCGAAGTTGGTGCCCATGTTTATAAGTTTTGGTTAGGAGGGGGAAGCAATTAGGAAAACCGTGAGATTCAGGCTGAGAAAGGATGAGAGAGGGGTAAGCCCAGCAATTTCCACAGTCATATTAACAAGCGCTGTAGTTGTACTTCTTCTTGTGGCTGTTGTTTTTGCGAACAACTTTTTGACTGCGAGGATGGCGGAGAACGAGTTTAGTGCTGTGAAGCAGTTTATGCAGACGGTTGGGCTTCAAATTGATGATGTGGCTTGGATTATTGGGCGGACGCAGACTGTCCGTTATGCGAGCAAGTATGGGCAGGTTAATTTTGAAACGGCCGCCTTAAACTATAGTGTTTATGTGAATGGAACTGTTTACTTTGCAAATTATACTACTGGTATTCTTTTGTTCAATATGCCAATAAGCAAATATTCTGTTGGAAATGACTATTATGAGAGCATATTTCCCTCCAACAAATCTTTTCTTCAAGTTGGGTCTTCGGCGCCTGTGAGTTATGTTTATGTTATTGAGAAATTGCCTATGGCTGATGGCAATTACATAAGGGTTGTTGTTGTTCCAATAATTAGAGTTTTGAATTCAACGATATCTGCTGGTGGGAGTGTGAAGAATTATTTCAAATTTTATTTGCCTATCCTTTCCGCTGGGAATAATCCTCGTCTTTCCCAGTCTGTAACGCTTACTGGAAAGAATGTTTCAGTTAAAACTATGGAGGGCGTTAATTCGGTTAAAATAAGTGTTTCTTTTCCAAAGAGTAGTTTAGGCTTCGGTGAAGGCTTTTTCAATTTTGAGAAAACTGTAGAAACATTGAATGTCACAAGCGGCTCCATTATTGAATTTTACACTAGTGAGGTGATTGTTTCTTTAGGGCTGCATAGTTAGGAGGGTTTATAGAGTGCCACATGTGACTATTGAATATGTTATTATGGTTCCAGTTTTGATTTTGCAGATATTCCTCTTTCCTCTGACGGCAAGTTGGCTCATGAATATTTGGGTGGACTCGCGGAGGACGCTTGCCCTTCAGGAGGCTGTAAGTCATATGGGAAGCAGCATACAACAAGTATACTCTGCCTTAAATCATGACACGATATTGGCTGGAACTGTTACGCAGAAGGTGGATGTTCCACCCTTTATAGAAAATTATCCTTATGTTGGAAATGCGACGTTAAAGACTGTTTTGGATCCTTCCTCAAGCAAAGTCTTGGAGATAACGCTTAGGCTAGTGACTGTTGGAACTACTGTGAAGGCTTCGGTTATTTTGGGTCAGAATGTTATTTGGAGAGAATCCCTTTTCATAAGCAACTCCACAAGCGCTTGCATAAGGGCTGAAAAGTTTGCGAATGGAACCATATGCCTCTCTTTTGGAGGATAAGCGAAAATGGCTGGCTCAACAATAGACCATCTTGTTTCTGTCACAGTTTTTTTGGGAGCTATACTGATTTTCATAAGCCTCTTTAACCAGACAATTCAAACAGCCATCCTATATCAGCGTCACAGGTATCTTGCAACAAAATGCAGCGACCTTCTCGACAACATGCTCCTAAATCCAGGCATTCCAGAGGATTGGGGTAAAAGCAATGTTACGCCTTACGGTTTTGGATTGCAAGACCCAGAATTCACACAATATAGACTTAGTCCCTTCTCGTTAATGCGTCTTATTTCGTCTTCTGGAGAACCAGTTTATTATCCCAGAACTGGAAAATATTACAGTAATATAACTATGGGATGGGGGAATTTCCTCCTTGTCTCGTTTACTGAAAGTGTTAACTATTCAACTGTGGCAAAGCTGCTTGGGGTGAATGGTTCTTATGGATTTCAACTTAAGGTGACGCCTTTAGTAACGGTTTCAATTTCTAAAGTTTCTACTGGTACGCCGTTAAAACTTGCTATAAAAGTTGCTGGCTCAGGTTTTCCTTTAATTAATGCCCCTATTAGTTATTGTTTTCTTATAATCGAAAAGGGTGATAAGCAATATCCCTCCTTCAGAGTAATCAGCAACATGACATATACGGGTGCGACTGGAGAAGCATTAGTGACTTTTTCAGACGTGCATGGAGAAAATGACTCTTATGCCCTTATTGCTTATGCTCATTTTAGTGGGCTTATAGGCGTAGGTTATTATAATCATGTGACTGTTTCCCTTGATGAATATATCGTTCCTTTTGTAGATAGCTTTGAAGATAAGAGGGTTATTCTTGCCCATAGCTGGGCTGTACATGAACCGGGCGATAAAACTTCCCAGTCGGAGTTAAAGTATAATGCAACGTTTGTGCTTTTGGCAGAGGATTTTACTTTACGGGAAATGCCATTGGAAGGAAATGCAACGGGATCTGTCGGGCATGTGGTTTATGGTCAAGGAAGCGAGAAAGATTATGGTGTTGTTACCATTCCCACCTATAATCCTGGAATATTGATTGTAACCTATAGGAAAAGTGCTACCGAGTATGGCGTTGTTTTAATGCCTTGGGGTATAAGTTCCATGGCTTTTCCAATAGTTTTTGGGGATGATCCTTCAGGCAAGGAGTGGGTTGCCACGGATATTCGTCAAGTTATAGTCGGTAATGTTGCGTATCAGGCGATTTTGGCTTTGTGGAGTTTAGAAGGTTACTCGGTGGTGGGCTAAAATGATGCGTACAATTGAGATATTGCTCGTAATAATTATCATTACAGCAGCCTTCATAATATCATCCTTCTTTGCTGTTCTACCCATACCGAGGCGGGTTTCGCCATTAAACTTGAGGAGAATTGCATTAACAACGCTTCAAATGTTAGATGTGGACCATGACTTAAGCGAAATAGTGTTTAAGCCCGAAGATGATCCTGCTTGGGGTGAGTTGCAAATAGCCCTTTCTGCTTCCTTACCACCTAACATTGTTTATAATTTGACTGTTTATGAAGTTTTGAGCACTGGCGGACCAGAGCTTTACCGTTTTATTAAGTCTATTTCTAACGCCGAAAGTTTGGGAATAGGCTCCGATGCAGCTTCTTATCTGGTTGCTTCCTCAAACGTAACTTTTAACGTTATTCCTGAAAAGATCGGCGAAAGTGGAGTTGGAGGAACCCTATACATATTGAATTGCAGCGATGCTCGGGGCTGGTGGATCACGGGCTACACAGCCCAAAGCCTAGCCCAAGACCTATACAACCTACTATCACCATACTTTAAAACACCTATAATGGTGAATAATACAGACCAATTTGCACGAATACTTAGAGGCGAAGCACTAAGCGGCGAAACTGTGCAAAACGCAGTTGTTATAAACACTTTTGGAGAAGCAGTACCCATACCCTCAGAGTATTGCAAATCTCCATATTGGAATAACAACTACACTTATTACTGTCACTTCTTAGGCAACATGACACGCCTTTACAATTGGACTTGGGCGAGCATAGTTGGTTATCCGTTCTATTATGTTTCAAACACGGCGAGCCTAAAAGACGACCAAAATAGTTGGGGAATTTGGGGGATGAACAGAACTGGACAAGCAGGTGTCACTGCATTTCTTCAAGGATTAACTAATAAAGAATATTCATATGATAGCGGGTCGATTATCAGTGACGTTGGTGTTGTTACTCTTTCATCGCAAGTTTTAGAGAATTGCAATTATTATGGAATCTATCCATCTCCCTACCAAACTTCTACAAGAGCAATACAAAAATCTAAACTGAGCACATACACTAACCTAACCGTTGGATTACTTATATTTGATGAAAAAAGCCAGTGTTATCCAGGAGCCTTATACAATCATTGGAATGGTGGAAGAATTGAGGGTTCATTGTTAGCCTTAGGCTTGACAAGAACTCCAGATGTGCGGTTGACTGCCGTAGGGCTCCTTTCTTATTATAAACCTAGGCTTTACCGTTCTGAATATACGGCAAGCAACGCCACAAGACTTGTTGTTTTACAACTTGGACAGGCTGGAGGCGTGTAATAATTGAACAGTAAAGGGCAGTTCTCAATTATTGCGGCTTTGCTTGTGGCAGTAATTCTCATAGCAACTGTTATAATGACATATTCCACCATACGCAACAGCCCCATACAAGACCAACCACAAATTTTAAGCGCCATAGACGAGACAAACCTGGCACTAAAACAGATTCTGGGATTCACTATCGGCTATTATGGCTCAGTGCTTCAAGTTACCGGAAACGCATCCTACGCAAAAGAACTGTCTATAAAATACCTTCAAAGCGGGCTAGTGAACATAGCAAACATGCATCCAGAATGGGGAACATCATTCAATTTGAGCAGCATAGACTTGAGCACGTATTGGTACACAAACGACAGCTGGAGTTCAGGAAGACTGGCTATAAACTATAGCCTAACAGGTCTTGGATTATACGGTATAACCTATGAAACTTCATGCAAATTGGCAGTTCAAGTGAATGAAACCACCGTGGACAATCAAGTACAGCTAAACATCACCAGAGATGAAAAAGAGCATCTAATAAACCTTGGAAAACAGAACTTCAAATTTTACCGTTACATATACGAAAACTCAACATGGAAAACCATGAGCCCCATTTATGATACAAGCATAAAGTCATTTCCGGACGGAACATACCAAATTAACATGAGCGACCCAGCCCTATCAGGAATAGACCCCTGTTCCTATGTCGTGCAAGTGGAAGATCCAAGAGGCATCGTGGTAATTGCGTCCTCTTTTAGCCGTTATACATGCACTTTAAACTGGAACTCCACGCTTTACTCACGGTTAAATAATGCGACTGATGCAACAATTGTTGTGGAGCTTCTGCAGAATGGCACGATGCGATGGCTTGGACAAAACTTGCAATTAACAACACAAGCAAAGCCAATCCCACCAATACCAATAAAAGCAATTCACGTTAACCAAACAATAAACGGCATAAATCAGGAGGTGCCATTCCAAATAGAAGATTGGGCTTCAGACTACAAAATCCCGTTAGGCTTAACCGGTAACGCGAGCGTTTTCGGCAATAGACACATGATAGTTTTCTTGGCGAACTCGAACGTTTCAAAAGTTACCATATGGTGGAACGGAAGCGACACCGCAGTACAAACACCATATGCATACACAAACAGATATTTCAATGACCAACCTCCAACATTTAGTAATGGGATACTCACAATCCAGCTTTCATCATCAGGTTTTCACATTACAGCAACAAGAGGAGGTGTAACAAGCACGGCAGACCTTATGCGTATAAATGGTGAAGAGGACACCACACCCCCAGAATGGGCATACGCTATATTCAACGGTGTAGTCAGAGATATTGTGCATGGCGAACCAGAATTTTCCAATGGCGTTAACAACCCCACACCTCAAGGATGCTACAACTTTTATTCACATGTTGTTATTACATTACCAGCAAACGCTACATACTACACATATCAGTTACGCCTAATATTTCTAAACTCAACGGATAAACCAAGAAACATAACGGAAATCCGTCCAATTAGAATAACAGGGTCCGGCACATTCACATTAACTGAAAACGGTACATTGCCAAGCGGTTACCCAAACGTTTCTACAACATCTGGTTCCTTCTACAACCAGTCCAATGTTTGGCAACATCACTGGAGCCAAATAAACTCCTCTTTAACAAAAGGATTTGGAATAATGTTCCCAGACGAAGCTAACAAAATGCTATATTACTTCGACAACAAAACTGAAACTGGAATCCCAACCGGTGCTTTAAGCGTAAGCTCCAGTGCAATTGAACTTCTCCCAGTAAGTTCACAAGCACGAGTAACAAACTTTGTTGATGCATTAGACATTTGTTGGTATGGCGCAGTAGTCACATTTGATGGAACAACACCCATATACAGATCAGACGGCAGCGGCTTGTGGGCCCTCGTTGAGTGTCCACCAACAATAATGGTGACCACAGAAAACTAAACTCCTATTAAGCTTCAAATAGAGGGGCTATCACTTATTGCACGCACACACTTATCCGAAATGCATATTCAAAGTTCATACAAGTTAAATAAGTAATCTTCAGATTTCCTAAACAACAAGGTGAAACTGAATGGCTAAAAATCTGTTAAAATCTAAAAAGGCTATATCACCTATCCTCGCAACACTCTTACTAATAGTTATAGCCGTAGCCGCCATAGTTGTCACATACGCTTGGATAATGACCTACATGACAAGCGCAGGAACACAAGCAAGCATAATCCTATACAAAGAAAACGTATCCTGGAACTCAACAGAACATAAAACTTACATAACCATAGGCAATTCTGGAACAAGCAACACAAAAATAGTAAGACTTTACCTAGGAACATCACAAAACAACCTCATAAACGTAACTGCAAATACAAACATTGGCACAGGAATCATTCTTAACGCAAAATCAGCCGCCACAATAACATTAAATTGGCCAAACGACGTAGCAAATGATTGGACGCCTGGAAACTACTATTACTTCAAAGTAATCACAGAAACAGGTCAGGAACTACCATTCCCAGAACAGGCACCAACCAGTTAGACCATTATCCCTTTAATACTCTTTTTAAAATCTAAACACTTCTAAACTATTAAATAGAGAATCTTAAACACTTCCATTGGGATTAATAGTGTTTCCATTGCAAACATGGACTGCACTAGCAAGAACAACCATAACATTATCCTTCCTATTATACGCTTCTTGGAGCGACTACAAAACCAGAGAAGTAAGCAACAGCCTATGGATACTCTTCGCCCCACCAGCCTTCACATTAACTTTTATGGAACTATACCTAACCGAGCCTTCGCAACTGCTTTCTTATGGAATCTGCTTCGGCTTAACATCAGCCTTCGCCATAATCCTCTTTTACTCAGGAGGGTTTGGAGGAGCAGACGCAAAAGCCCTCATGTGTCTAGCCCTCGCCCTACCCTTCTACCCAAATAACTTGCTTATGCCTCTTTCAAACCAAATTTCACCTATTTTGTTCCCAATAACAGTCTTCAGCAACTCCATTCTGCTGGCAGCAGCAACAGCTATTTACATGCTTCTCCACAACATAATCTGGCACCAAAGAACTGGCAAAAAACTCTTCGACGAAGAACATGTGAAAGAATCTTTTGGAAGAAAGCTTTTGGTATTGATGACTGGTTATAAAGTTTCCGTTAACAAGTTAAAGGAAAAATGGCATCTCTACCCCCTAGAAGATTTGGAAGATTCTGAAGACGGATTTAAGAGAAAACTTGTTCTCATACCCAAAGATGAAAGCAGAAATGCCATTGTGGAAAGATTAGCCAAAGCAGTGGAAACTGGAAAAATTCAAGACATGGTTTGGGCAACCCCAGGCTTACCTATGCTCATTTTTATCACTGCTGGTTTAATCATAGCGTTATTCTTTGGCGACATCGTATGGATTTTTGTCAGCTTCCTTCTCGGATAAAACTAAAATGCTTTATGGAAAAGTGTTATCAACATTAGCGGCAAAACTATTTTGGGTGAAAGGGTTTGCTTGATTTTCTCGCCGAAGTGAAAGAGTTTTTGAAGGGTCAAATTGAGGAGTTTGATGTTGTTGTTATGCCAGATTTTTTCCTTGACCGTTTTATAAGCTTAAAGTGGAACGTTAAAACTTTTTCAGAAAATCTTTTGGGAGTGATTCAAAGGAAGGGTGGCTGCATAGACGGAATAGGGCAGGTAAATTTCAGGGGAGGAAATGCTATTAATACTGCCTCTGCGCTTGCGGCTTTAGGCGTGAAAGTAACTCCAATAGTTTGCACTGATAAGCTTGGATTACAATTGTTGAAGTTTTATCTTAAATCAGAAAAAGTTGATTTTTCACATGTGAAAGTCTTTGATAAAGCATCCATAACAACCGCCATGGAATTTAAAATTAAGGGTGGAAAGGCTAACGTCATGCTTAGGGATGTTGGCGCTTTGGCAAGTTTTGGTCCTCACAATTTAAGCATGGAAGATTTTTATGCGATGGAGAATGCGGATTATGTTTGCGTTTTTAATTGGACTGGAACAAGACGTTTTGGAACGGAATTAGCGAAAAAAGTTTTTCACTATGTAAAGGCGAAGGGGAAGGGCAAAACTTATTATGATTCCGCGGACCCCACGCCTAATAAATGTAAGATTCCTCAGTTAATTAGGGAAGTTTTGCAAAGCGGAAACGTCGACATATTGAGTGTAAATGAGAATGAAGCATTCTGTTATGCGTCCTATCTAACAAATAAGGTGAAAGCTTTGGCAAAACGTTTATCCTTTGAGGAATTGGCAAAGGAATCTGCAAGAATTTTGGCGGCGCATTTGTCTGCGAGGGTTGACTTGCACACAACAAGTTTCTCTGCGACATTCACAAAGAAGGGTGAAGTTATTGTTCCCGCTTTCAAAGTTCCAGTTAGAAGGGTTACTGGGGCGGGAGATGCTTGGAATGCTGGAAACATTTTGGGAGATGCCTATGGGCTTTCGGATGGTTGTAGACTTGCGTTAGCTAATGCTGTTGCAGCTTATTATATATCGAATCCTGAAAAAATGCATCCAACACGAAAGCAATTGATGAGATTCTGCGATAAATTAATAATGAAAGCGTAGGATAGGCGCAAAAGTAATTAATATTATGTTTGCTGAATGATTTAGCAAAGCATTTACTAATGATAAAATAAGAATTTGATGGAGATATTACCCTTGTCTGCTACTGAACGACCCGATTTTGAGAGTATTTTTAGGGCATACGATATTAGGGGAGTATTTAACAAGCAGCTAACTGAGGATGTTGCTGCAGTTCTCGGAGCCGCTATTGGTGTTTTTTGGGGGAGAAATAGGGAGATTATTGTTGGTAGGGATGTTAGATTGAGTGGTGAAGTTCTTAGAAATGCCCTTCTGTCTGGATTAGTTTTTAATTGTGATGTTTTTGATGTTGGTGTTGTTCCAACGCCTCTTGTTTATTTTGCCATTAATCATTTGGAAAAAGATGCGGGGGTTATGATTACAGCTTCTCATAATCCTCCTGAATGGAATGGTTTTAAATTGTTTAAGCGGAAGGGGTGCGTGTATGGTAGTGAGATGGCTAAGATAAAGGAGTTGGCAAAAAGTGTTGATTTTAAAAAATTGGGGAAAAGAAAGGGAAAAGTGGTGATGTATGAAAGAATTTTCGATGATTACATGGATTTTGTTTTAGACAAAATTAGAATAGAGAAGAAAATTAGCGTGGTTGCGGATACTGCCAACGGTGTTTGTGGGATGCTTGTTCCATCCCTTTTTAGGCGGTTAGACTGCAACATTATAACGTTAAATGAGGAGCCTGATGGAAGATTTCCAGCCCACTTGCCAGAGCCTAAGGAAGAGACGTTGGGCGAATTGAAGAAGGAGGTGGTAAGGGCTAAGGCGGATTTTGGGGTTGGTTATGATGGGGATGGAGACAGAGCAGTTTTTGTTGATGATAAAGGGAGGATAATTCCGGGCGACTTAGCTCTAATGATTTTTGCTGAGGATGTGCTGAAAAGAAAGGGCGGAGGAAAAATAGTTTACGAATTAAGCTGTTCCATGGCAGTTGAAGAATTTGTAAAAGAACACGGCGGTGTTCCAGTAGTTGAAAGGATTGGTCATGTATTCATTATGGATAAAATGATTAGTGAAAATGCCCTCGTGGGTGGCGAGACAAGCAGCCACTTTTATTTTTTTGAATGCCATGGGATGGATGATGCAATTTTTGCAAGCCTAAAAATGGCTGAGATATTGTCCAAACGTGGTGAAAAGCTTTCGGAGATTGTAGATTCTTTGCCCAAATATCCATCCGTTCACGAGAGGAATTTTGAATGTCCAGATCACCTAAAATTTGCAGTTATCAAAAAGTTGGGAGCCAAATTCAAAGATTATGGTTTAAAGTTTTTAGATGTGGATGGCATAAAATTGTTGGATAAGGATGGTTGGGTCCTTTTGAGACCTTCAAACACTGAACCCCTCATAAGGGTTTCTGCTGAAGCAAAAACTGAGGAAAAACTTGAGACGCTTTACCAATTCGCCGTTAAAGAATTAAAGCAAGTTATGAAGGGGTGTTAATGCAAACAGTTATTCTTGCTGGTGGAAGTGGAAGAAGGGTTTTTCCATTAGCTGCTGTGAAGCCAAAGCCCATGTTTAAAATTTTAGGAAAACCCTTAATCCATCACGTAATTGAAATTTTGAAAGAGGCTGATTTAAAAGATTTCATAGTTGTTATAGGCGAAAATGGGAAACTGATTAAAGATTATTTGGCTGATGGGAAAGGACTTGGAGTTAACATTGAGTATGCGCTTCAGAAAAAACCCCTCGGAATGGCTAACGCCCTTGAAGCTGCGAAGGGCTTAGTTGAAGACAATTTTTTGGTTGTCAATGCTGATGATGTTTTTGAAAGTTCTCTAATAAAGGAAATGCTTAACCAATTCAAGAAAGGCAAAGCGGAAATAGTGCTTTCCTGCAAACCAGTCAAGGAAACATGGAAGTTTGGCATAATTCAAACCAAAAACAACAAGGTAACCAAATTGGTTGAGAAGCCGCCAAAGGGGATGGAACCAAGCAACTTAGCCGTTATTGGCGTTTACATAATGACTAAAAGGATTTTCGATTATTTCAAAAAAATTCCAGTTTCAGACCACCAATATGAGGATGCCATTCAAAAGTTTATTGAAGACAAAAATATGGTTAAAGCTGTCACGTATGAAGGGTTCTTTGCAAGCTACAAATATCCCTGGGACCTTTTCACCATAAACAAGTATTTGATGGACAAGTTGATGAAAGAGAAAATTATCGAAGATGATGTGGAAATTTCTGAAAAGGCGAGGGTTGATGGCAAAGTTTGGATTCGTCGTGGAACTAAAATTTTTGGTGGAGCGTCTATAAAGGGACCTTGTTACATTGGTTCTAACAGCTTTATTGGCGATAATGCTTTGGTTCGAGACTACTCTTCTATAGGTGATAACTGTGTTGTGGGCTTTTCCAGCGAGATTAAACATTCTTTGATAGGCGATAATTGTTGGTTTCACATGAACTATATAGGCGACTCCATAATTTCAGACAACTGCCTCTTCGGCGCTGGGGCAATAACTGCAAACTTCCGCTTCGACGAGAAAAACGTTAAAGTTAATGTGGAAGGCGAAAAAGTGGATTCTGGCACTAACAAACTTGGCGCCATAGTTGGCGATTTCTGCAAAGTTGGCATTAACGCTTCTCTTTTGCCCGGCGTGAAAATTGGACCAAACAGCATTGTAGGGGCTGGTGTTTGTTTGGAGGAAGACCTTGAACCTAACAAAGTTATTTTTTTGGATAAGAAATGTTACGTGAAAAAGGAGAACAAGATAACTGTTCGAGTCTGAGTTGTTAAAATCCTAAATACATGTTTTCATAACTCTTAAGGGTAGTTTAGGAGGTTAAAAATTGTCAGTGGCGCAGAGGAAGTTTTTCACCGAAGTAGCGGCATTAGTGGATAGAAGCGTGATTGTTGCAACTACTACTGGAAAAACTTTTAGCGGAACTTTAATCGGCATTAATCCTGACACTTTAAGCCTATGCCTTGCTGAAGCAAAAGACGAAGAAGGAAAAATTTTGCACAGAGTTTTCCTTAACGGGAATGTGGTGGCGCAAATATTAAGCGTGGAAAAACCCTTTGACCTTAAGGCTTTGGCTGATCGTCTTGAAAAGGTTTTTCCAACAATGGTTAAGCTTTACGAGGATAAGGGTTTCATTTGGGTTATGGACAAGGTTAAGGTAACAGAGAAAGGCGTGGTGGAAGGTTCAGGTCCAGCGGCGGAGCGAGTGCAGAAGGTTTATGAGCAGTTCATCAGCGAAGTGAAGGGTTAAACCAAGTTTTCCTATTTTTTATTGATATTTTGCGTCAAGGAAATCCAAAATTTTCTTAACAGTTTTTTCGCCCAACCCTTTTACGGAAAGAAGCTCCACTTTTGATGCTTGAAAAACTCGTCTTACGCTTCCAAATTTTTTGAGTAAAAGTTCAGCCCTTTCTGGGCCTATTAGTGGTAGGCTTTGCACGGCTGAAATTTGCATTTGCTTTAGGGTGTAGACTTTAGGTTTATGCTTAACCAATACTTTTCTTCGTTTCTCTTCTTGAAGTTTTTTGGCAAGGCTGTGAAGAAACATGGCTGTGTGCCGCTCGTCCGGAGTGAATACTAAAGAAATGTGGTGGTCTGCCATAATTTTTGCTATAGCACCCCAAAAGACCATGGGATTGCGGAGGGCTTTTACAGCTTTTATTACGTCGCCTTCTACAAGCAAGCATGCATTTTCATAAGCTTCTGCCAACCTCTCAGCTTGTTCGAAAAGTCTTCCATCAAATATTGAGCGGAAAAAGTCGTGGAGTTCTTTCCTCTCAACTGCATAATCTTCTGAAACCACGTAATCTGCAGGCGCCAAAACCCTTTCGACTACTTCTGAGCCAAGCTCCATTAGGGAGTCTTTAACATCTAAGCTTTCGCGGGTGTCTGCAAAAACCGTGGGTTTGAAATTTTTAGACATGCTGCCCACAAGAGATGAAAAGAGTTTATGTTGCACTTAAATCTAAGGATGCTTGAGGGAATAAATTCTTTTATTGCGGATACAAAGTATTCTTAGTGAAAGGGTTTGGAATTTTACGTTGGGACTTCGGGCTGGGCGTATTCTTGGAATGAGGGTGGAAATTTTGATTGGTATGTGGGGAAATCTGGCTTAAACGCTGTGGAGTTAAATGCGAGTTTTTATCGTTTCCCTTTTCCAAATATGGTTAGGTCTTGGGCTTTGAAGGGTAAAGGGCTTAGATGGTCTGTTAAGGTTAACCGTTTGATAACCCACACCTTCAAGTTCAATGATAAGGCTTTTCAATTATGGAATAAGTTTAGAAATCTTTTCGCACCCTTAGAATCCAGCATAGACTTCTTTCTCTTCCAGCTTCCACCATCCATGACTCCAAAATCCGCTCCATTAATACAGAGCTTTTTTGAAAAAACCAATCTTAAGGAAAAGTTTGCCCTTGAAGTTCGAAATTTAAAATGGTTCGATAAAGAATGGATAGACTGGTGTTCTGGGCTTGGAATGACATGGGTTAGCGTTGATTCCCCAGACTTTCCAAGAGAAGTGTTTAACACAAATGGTTTGGTTTATGAGAGGATGCATGGAAGAACAGAATGGTATGCCCACTTTTACACAGATGAAGAGTTATGGGAAGTGGCGGAAAAAATTCTAAAGGTTAAACCTAAAAGGGCTTATGTCTTCTTCAACAACAACCATGCAATGCTAGAAAATTCACGGAAAATGCTGAACATATTAGGAGAGGTTAAAGGATAGTTATGGCTGGAAAATCTTTGAAAGAGAAGGCATTTGTTTGTCGCCGATGCGGCGAAACCTACTCTATGGAAGATTATGAGGAAAGTCATTTTTGTGAGAGATGTGGAACCTTGCTTACGCGGATGTCTGGCAACATGCTAAAGTCTGAGAGAAAAGTAGAGGGGGGAGCTAATTTTAAGAAGTTGGTTAAAGATTTCTTTCCTTATCCAACCTTTCGCCCCTTCCAGCTTGACGCCATAAAATTTAATTTTGATGTCATTAGGAATGGGAAGATAGGTTTGCTCTCTTCGCCCTGCGGCACTGGAAAGTCCATTTCCGTATTAACAGCCTATTTCATGGCTAAAGAATGGAACAATTCCGTGGGCAAGCTTCTTGCCTTAACCAGAACCAGAAACCAGCTTGAAATCTATTGCCGAGAGTTAAAAAGCATAAAAGAACATTGCGATGTCGGTTTTGTTGCCTCTGTTTTTAAGAGTAAGAAGGAAATGTGTCCCCATGCTTTAGAAGACCAAAAGCTGAGGGACATTAGCTACCGTGATTTTCTTTACTATTGCAAAGGCTTGAAGGAAGGCACCTTTGGAAAAACCTGCAAATATTATGAGCGAACCTACAGTGGGTGGAAGCCAAGTTGGCACGCCTACAACGTAATAAACAAGATTAGAGAAGTCGGCCCCTTAATGCCTGACGAAGTTTATGGAATTTGTTATGAAAAGGAAATTTGTCCATATGAAGCTACGAAAATTCTTGCAAAATACGCCGACATTATCATAGGCAACTACAATTACCTTCTTGTTGACTCTGTTAGAGGCTCAGTTTTGGGGAAGGCTGGATGGCGAATTAAGGATGTTAACTGTGTCTTTGATGAGGCTCACAGTTTGCCTTATTATGCTGCTGGCATTTTTTCAGATGAGCTTTCATTGACTTCTGTTAGAAGGGCTTTGAAGGAAGTTGAAACCTTTGGTTTGGATGATTTCGGCTTTTTGGATGCCCTCTATAGGGTTATGGTTAAACTTGGGAGGAAAGTTTACAAAAAATACGGCGCAGATGTTGAGCACATTGTTGGAAAGAACATTTTAGTCGATGCTATAATGAAAGATTTGAAGTTTAATGCTGATAAGCTAATGGAATTAATTTCTGAACTCTCAGACAAAGGAGAAATCATCCGATATAAAAGGGCGGAGGTTGGCAAAAGTCCAATTTCTTATTTGTCAAGGTGTGCAAGCTTTCTTTCAGACTGGGTTAGCCTAACTGGTTCAAGTTATGTCCGATACGTGAGCGTGGAAATTGATAGGGATGGAAGGAAAAGTGTAAGAATTGGAATTCGCTGCTTAGACCCAGCCTTGGCTGCAAGCGTCATCAATAAGCTTCGTTCCGCCATCCTAATGTCTGGAACGCTCTGGCACATGAACTATTACATGGACGTTTTAGGAATTGAAAGGAAACGCTGCGAAACCATGGAACTTCCAAGTCCCTTCCCACCAGAAAATAGGCTTATCATAGTGGATAAGGCGGTTACAACAAAGTTTGAAAAACGTAACCAAATCCAATGGAAAAGAATTGCCGACCACCTTAAAAAGGTAATTGAAAAAATTGATGGACGAGTGGCTGTTTACTTCCCCTCTTACGAGATAATGGAGGAAATCGCAGGCATAGCAAAGTTTGATTTGCCCTTCATCATGGAGCAGAGGGGCACTGGAATTTTGGATGTGCTCCAATTTTTAAGAGACCATGAACGGTGTGTGGTTTTCGGAGTAGCCAGAGGCAAAATAAGCGAAGGAGTTGACATGTCCGCTGGAGGAAGAAGCATGCTATCAGCCGTGGCTGTTGTTGGCTTGCCATATCCAAAAAAGACTGAGCTTCAAGCTGCTGTTTATGAATATTTCAGAGAAAAATTTGGGAATAAAGCCATAGAATACGCAAATGATATTCCATGCTTAAATGCGTTGGCGCAGTCTGCTGGAAGACTTTTACGCAGCCCAGAAGACAAAGGAGCAATCATTATTATGGATGGACGTGCTGCTGGAAAATTCAAGCATAAACTTCCAAGAGAATGGAGGAATGAAATGAAAACTCATTGGAGAATAGAGAAAATCCTTGGCAGAATTGAGAACTTTTATAATAATGCATGTGGAGTCTAAACAAACCAGCGGAATTTTTGTTCTTCTTTTTTCTTTTCCTCTTCCACTGTTCTAATCAAACCGAAGGATTCCAATATTTTTTGGGTTTTCTCTGCAGCGGCGTCCAACCTTGACAGGTCTATGTTCATGTTCAAAAATTTGTTTAAAGCTTCTAAGGCGTATTTTGTAGCGTTTGCATCTGGATATGTGCCCAAAGTTTCCACTAAAAGGGAGAAACCCCTAAACCCTCTAAGTTTGCCAAGTCCTATTAAGAGACCAGCAACGCCGAATATTTGTCCAACCATTACTTTTGCGCCCAAGCTTAAGGCTTCGTTTAATGTTTCAAGGTCTGAGGCGGCGCAGTAGATTTCTGGCGGGGTTTTCACCTCGTCTTTTTTGAAGCCGCCAAGCGTTATAATATACTGGCAACCCAATTCTTTTGCTAAGTCTAAGACACGCCCACAAAGTTCATACTGTCCAAAGGTTGTTAGGGCTTGTGTGTTGCCATACCATATTATTAAGTCTCGCTTGTCATCGGAGGCTTTGTAATAATATAGCTCATTTATTGGGGAACGTGCGCCTCCTGTTTCTGTAGTGACTGCCAAATCTTGGAAGGAGTCTGAGAAAATTTCTGCGAAAAGTTTAGCCTTTAATTCGTGGATCAGATGGAGGGCTGCGATATTGGCTACAAACCCTATTCCAGGTAAGCCCTCAATTAGGACGGGATTGTTGAGTTTTGGTTTTTCATAGATTTCTATTGTGCAAACCATTTGTGGTTCCTTCGCGGCATAATGCCTTATGAAAAATGTAATATAAGTGTGTTTGGCTAAAACGAAAATTGTGATTCCTAATAATTCTTAAATAGAAGAATGCCATTTTCGAGTGATGGCTGGTTAGTTTGGCAAGGGGCAAAGAAATTGAAACCCTTTATGGCTTACGGGCGGAACATATTAATCCTTTCCATCGTTTTCTTAGTGAGCTCCTTCGCCACCAACTTAACGAGCCCAATATGGTCAATTTACATAAAAAATTATCTTCATGCTTCCATGACTGAGCTTGGGTTTGTGTTTTCCATATCAAATGCTGTTGCTGCAATTATGCAAGTACTCAGCGGATTCCTATCCGATAAATATGGCAGAAAGGGGTTGCATGCGCTGGGTACTTTGGTGGCTGCTTTTCCGCCGTTAATGTATGCTTTAGCTAACAATTGGGTGGATTTGGTGCCTTGGGTTATGCTCTCTGGTTTTGCTATGGGCTTGTATTTGCCAATTCGATGGGCTATTGTAGCTAATGCCTCCTCAACTGAAACCATGGCTTCGGCTTATAGCTGGACAAACGTTTCTTGGTTGGTAGGCTCTACTGTCGCGCCTTTCTTAGGTGGGGTTGCAGCTGACTATTTTGGCATTCGCTTTCCTTTCTTTGCCTGTTCAGCCCTTATTTTTGCCGTTTTTCCTTTAACGCTTGTTATGCAAGAAACCCGCAGAAAACCACAAGCTGTGGCTCTGAAAGAGATGAATGAAAGGACTAATGTCACAAGCGGATACATGTTTGTGGTTCTTATTTTCTCTTTGATTAACATAGTTCAAGGAATCGGCATAGGCGTAACAAGCCCGGTGATTCCAGTTTTTGTGGAATCCAACTTTCCAGTTGACTACACGTTTATAGGCATATTATACGCCATAGGTTTTGGCGCTGCTTCCATAATTGTGCAGATTCCAGGGGGTAAGTGGAGCAATCTGTTTGACAGGAGGAAAGTCATGTTTGTAACGTTTGCGGCTTCTTCTCCCTTCTTTTTGCTATTTGCCTACTCGCGAAACACTATGGAATTGATTATTTTCATGTTTCTTTCCAACGCCATATTGAACGCTTCATGGCCAGCCTTCCAAACTCTTATGATGGAAGCTACACCAACTTCAAAGTGGGGTCTCGTTAATGGGATTTCAGCAACAACCTTCTGGGTTGGACAGATGGTTGGAAATGCCCTAAGCGGCATTTTATGGGAGATTTGGGGTCAGTTGGCGCCATTTTATGCTTCTGCTGTGGCTATAGGAATATCTGCGTTGCTACCGCTTTTCCTAAAAGAGACTAGGATGAAGAAAAAATCTTGATGGTTGCATTCATCCCTATGCTGTCATTCAAATGTGACAAGTTTTGCTTTTTCCATATCTTTTAGGAATCTTAGGCAATACTCTGGGTTTGTTTCATTGTATTCTGCTGAGACAGCCATTAAAATGTTGTAGGCACTTCGTTTCCCATCAATAAAGTTCACAATTTCTCCCATTTTCTTCACAAATTCTGGGTCCTTGTCCCAGATTTCTTGATACCATTCATATTCTTTTTCGCTTAACGCTTGCTTCAATGCTTCAGTATCAAACGTGCCTTTAAAAAGTTTTTTGGGAATAAGCCTCTTTAGCTCCGCTTCAGTTTCTGTTTCTTCCAGCTTTGTTGGAAGAGTTATACTTAATGCTTTTGCAATAAAGTTCAATGTGTCTTCGAAATTTACGATTTCTTTTTGTCCCACGTTTGCTATGTCTTCGCAATACTTGTTCAGGAAAGCGTCTAATTCTGGATTTTCTCCAATTCGCTTCACAGATTTTATTGCTTTTTGCTCGCGCCAGATGATGTGTTCTATTTTGTTCTTAAAACGGAATGCTGTTTTTGCAAGCTCTTTAGCCAAATCCTCTTTTTTATTCTTAAATTTTGGGTCTTCCCTCTTCCTGAATAGTTCTTCTATAGCTTCTTTGGCGGTTTCTTCTATCCTCATGATGCCTTTCTTGGCTGTTTGGTTTGCCAAAAGAAAAGCAGTTTCTACCGTTGCGTTTGCAAGCGTTAATGCTGCAACTGTTGTTATCCATCCTATTCTTTTGAGGGTATCAGCGCTAACCTTGTCAATAGTATCCATGCTTGTATGGTAGTATAAGTCAGGCCACTGAAGTAGCATGACGCATGGGACTCCCACTGTTGAATTGTTAAATTCGGCGTGGTCGCTTCCACCGCTGAATGGATTAGCGCGGTAGCGGAATGTTGATGATGCGCCAAACATTGTTTGGCTATCGAATTCTTTCACTGATTCTTCTATTAGGCTGAAAACGTAATCGTTAAGATATGAGGGCAAAGAATCTGGTGTGTTGTCAAGGGTGAGCGTAGATTTGCATTGTTCTTGGTCTTGGCCGACCATGTCGAGGTTTATGCCAGCAACAAGTTTCGAGTATAGTTCTTCGTGTCTGGATAAGTAGGCAACAGAACCATAAGTTTCAGGAACCCATATAAAGCGTATAGTCCTCGCTGGAGGTTCAATCCTGCCAGAATCAATTAACGCTTTTATAGTTCTGGCAATTTCTAATAGTAAACCGCTGCCAGAAGCGTTGTCGTTTGCGCTTGGCTTTGGATGGCACAGGTGAGCAATTAGGAAAATTTCTTCGTCTGGTTTTGAGACACCGCGTATTGTGGCTGTGACAACATCCAAATTTCCAGTGAAAAGCTGGGCGTCCACTTTAGCTTTAAGTTTTACTGGTTTGTTGCTTTTGAGTAAAGCCCGCAAGTGGTTACCTTGGCGTTTGCTCAGCGAAAAGCCGAATGTTACTTTGTCTAATTCTTCAGCTTTTGGCCATATACCTTGGTATGCGTGTGCGTCTGGTATGTCTAAGCTTTCACGGACGTTTGGGAATTCCCAACAAGTGTCTGTGATTACACCTAACGCTCCGTATTTAAAAACTGCTTGTTCATGAACTTGTTTTGCTCTTCCAGTGGCTAAGACAAACTTGCCTTTTACGTCTTTTCCTTCGTAGTCTTTAGGTTTTGTTCCTACGCCAATATCTACAAGTTCTGCTATTACGCCTTCTGGTGGTGTAGCCTTGCTGAAGGCGTGCAAACAAGTTGGCACATCTTCATAGCGCACAATGAGCTTTTCTTCTGGTTCTATAAGGTAAAGTTCAGCGCTCTTCACACTCCAGCCGATTGGGCTGGTGTAGGTCCAGTATTTGGTTTTTCCATCAGCTACGAACTGCTCTATTGTTGCATCTTTTAATCCCATTTTTATAAGCTCATTTCTGACGTATTCGGCTGCTTCATGAAACATTGTAGAAGCTTGAATTCTATGGAAACTCGCAATGTGCGCGACAAAAGATTTAGCGATGTTGCCGGAAAGTTCCTCTTTAACGAGTTTATTTAAACTCATCTTAAGGTCACGCTTTAAGTTAGCTAACTTGTTCACTTCTTTATATAAGGGTGTTTATCTGATTCTAGTTAGGTTGATGATGAGCTTCGAAATCAGAGAGAAGGATTTGCTTGCAAGAATTGGGAAGCTTAAAACAAAAAGTGGCACTGTGGAAACTCCCCTGCTTTTTCCAGTTATAAACCCAGTTATTCAGCCTATTCCTCCAAGAAAGATTCAAGAGGATTTCGGTTGCGACGCTTTAATAACAAATGCTTACATTTTAAAGAAACGTTTCAAAAACCAACCAGTGGAAGAGGGCTTACACAAGTTTTTGGATTATGACAAAGTAATAATGACGGATTCTGGCGCATACCAAATCCTTGTTTATGGCGACATAGAAATAAGCCCCACGGAAATTGTGCATTATCAAGAGAGCATAAACACTGACATAGCCACAATTTTGGATTGGCCGACAGGATGGAAGGTTTCAAGGGCTCATGCGGAGCAAACAGTTAATGAGACTTTAAAGAGGGCAGGGGAACTTTTCAAAATTAAAAGGCGTGATGACATTCTTTGGGTTGGTCCAGTTCAAGGAGGCAAATTCCTAGACCTAATAGCTAAATCTGCTGTGGAAATGGGGAAAATGCCCTTTCAAATATATGCTTTGGGAAGTCCCACGGAAGTTATGGAATCTTATCATTTTGATGTTTTAGTGGATATGATTATGACCGCTAAGGCTAATCTGCCAATTGAAAAGCCCCTACATCTCTTCGGTGCTGGGCACCCGCTAATTTTCGCTTTGGCTGTGGCTCTTGGATGCGACTTTTTCGACTCTGCAGCTTATGCCATATACGCCAGAGAAAACCGTTACATGACGGAATATGGCACTGTTAGGCTTGGTGAACTTGAATATTTTCCATGCGCATGCCCAAAGTGTTCTAAAACAACACCAAAAGAAGTTATGGAAATGTCCCAGAGGGAAAGGCAAGTTTTCCTTGCAGAGCATAATCTTTACGTTTGCCTTGCAGAGTTGAAACGCATAAAACAAGCCATAAAAGATGGCAGATTATGGGAACATATGGAACTGAGGGCTCATGGGCATCCAGCACTGCTTCAAGCCCTTAAAAAGCTGAAAAAATATGAGGATTTCATTGAAAAACACAGCCCTTCGATTAAGAAAAGTGGATTATTCTTCTTCAATTCTTTGGGGCTTATGCGCCCAGAAATTGTTCGGCATAGAAAAAGAATATTGGAAAGATATTCCACACCAGAGAAATCAGAAATCCTTTTCCTTTTTCCTCAAACCAGAACAAAACCGTTCCACAAATCCCAAGAATTTAAAGAGTTTGAAAAATTGTTAAAGCGTATGCCAAAAGAACGTTTGAATCAGGTTCATGTGTGTTTTTATGCCGCTCCCTTCGGCGTGGTTCCAATGGAACTGGATGAAGTTTACCCCCTTTCACAGCATGAGATTGTTCTTCCCCTTGACAAAGAGAGCGTGGAGTATGTTGCAAGTCAAGTAGCTGAATACATTACCCATGTGAATTATGGGACAGTTTTTCTGCTAAACGATTCACAAAATTGGAGTAAAATGGTTCTAAAAGGTTGCAAGAGAGCGTGTTCTAAAAGGAATATTGTTTTTAGGCGTTTTGAAGTTAAAAAGGGATGGGAAGAAAAGGTTTTAGCAGAATTGGAGAAAATTTTGAGGAGTAAACGTGAAAGGCATGATTAATGTTGATTTGCATGTGCATACCACATATTCCTTCGACTCCTCCATTCAACCAAAAACGATTGTTGAGCAGCTTTATGCCCACCCATTCATAAAAGCTGTGGCAATCACAGACCACAACAGAGTTGAAGGCTACCATAAAGTGAAACAATTGGCTTCCGCTTATCCCGACATTCTAATAATTCCAGGAGTGGAAATAGCCTCGGTTGAGGGCGACCTAATAGTTTTGGGAACTGCGGAGTTGCCTCCCCAACCATGGACTGTGGAGAATGTAATAGACTTTGCAAAGGAAAGACAAAGCTTAGTCATTGTAGCCCATCCCTACAGAGCTTATGGGCTTGGAGACTCAGCTAAAAAGTATAGTGTTGATGCCATAGAAGTTTTAAACGGTGCTTTACCAACCCAACTTAACAGAATGGCTGAAAACCTAGCAAGAGAAATGGGTTTGCCTGGGGTTGCTGGCAGCGACGCTCATAACATTAATGAATTGTGGAGTGTTTACACTGAGGTTCAAGCTTCTTCTGACGTGGATGAAGTTTTGAAAGCCATAAAAAGGGGATTTGTTAGGGTTTTTCCAACCAGAAAGTCAATACATTTTTAAAATAGCAAAGAGCATGATTACTGCGTTAATGGTTGAAAAGCATGAGTTCATTAAAAATTGGGTTTCTAGGCGGAACTCAAGAAGTGGGCAGAATAGCCATTTCAGTGAAAACTGAAAAAACGCAGGTGCTATTGGATTATGGGGTTATGTTAAATCATGAGCCTGGTTTCCCAATGCATGTTCCTCCGAAGGATGTGGATGCGTTAATTCTAACCCACAGCCATCTTGACCATTCTGGGGCTATTCCAATTTTTTACATCCACGGAAAAAAGCCCTTATACACCACTAGGCTGAATTTGGAGCTTACACAAATATTAATTTCCGATTTCATCCACCTTTCCAGTTACTATTTGCCCTACGAATATCTTGAACTGAAATCCATGATGAGAAGTAATAAGGATATGGATTTCGGCGTTGAAGAAAAAATTGGAGACATGAAATTTCAGCTTTTCAGCGCTGGGCACATTCCTGGAAGCGCTCAAGTAATGATTGAAGCGGAAGGAAAACGTGTGCTTTACACTGGCGACTTTAACACCATTGACACAAGGCTTTTGGAAGGGGCAAAAATGGATTACGGCGACTTGGATGCTGTGATAATTGAAAGCACCTATGCAGACGAAGACCATACGGAACGTTTAGAACTGGAAAAACGCTTCGTGGACGAAGTCACGGATGTTGTTGAAAGAGGCGGCTCCGTTCTTGTTCCAGCCTTCGGTGTTGGGAGGTCCCAAGAAATTGCATGCGTTTTAGCCGCCCACCATTTCGAATATCCAATAACCATGGATGGGATGGCACGGGAAGCAAGCAGAATCCTCATGAACTATAGGGATTTTCTCAAAGACCCAAAGCTTTTCATGGACGCCATGCACTCTGTGGATTGGGTTGAAGGTTGGAGGGACAGAAGGAAGGCGATTAAAACGCCTGGAGTGATAATTTCTCCTGCTGGAATGCTTAAGGGCGGTCCGGCTGTTTTTTACACTTCGAAAATTGGGAAGAAGGCGCATAACGCCATATTCTTAGTTAGTTATCAGATTCCTGGAACGCCTGGAAGAGAACTTTTGGAGAAGGGCGTATGCCTTATTGATGGAAAAATGAGGAAGGTTAAGGCTCGGGTTGAGCATTTTGATTTTTCATCCCATTGTGGTGCAAGTGAACTTAAAGATGCTGTGAAAAATCTTGGCGGAAACCCAAAGGTTTTTGTGGTTCATGGTGCGGAAGGAAACTGTGAATTGCTTGCAAAATGGGTAAAGAATGAGTTGGGTTTAGAGGCTTTTGCCCCAAGGGCTGGCGACGTATTTGAAGTTTAAAGTGAAACCATGAAAATTGGAATATTACAAATTGGAAAAATAGATTCCCAAATAATCCAGAGAATTCAGGAAAACCTAAGAATGATTTTTCCAAAAACCACTTGCATCATAATCCCTAAAAAGTTACCAATTCCAGAAGAAACCTATGACAAAGCAAGGAATCAGTATTTTTCTGGAGCTATACTGCGTAAAATTCAAGAGTATGCGGAAAAAGAGGAAGCCTTAAACAGGGTTCTTGGAATAGTGGATGTTGACATTTTTGTTCCAGAGTTAAATTTTGTTTTTGGAGAGGCAGAATGCCCGGGAAAAGCAGCTTTAATTTCTTTGTGGAGGCTTAAGCCAGAGTTTTATGGAGAGGCTTCAAACATGGAGCTTTTTCTGGAGAGAACCATAAAAGAGGCTGTGCATGAGCTTGGACACACTTTGGGTTTAAGGCATTGTTCTAACCCGTTTTGTGTTATGTATTTCTCCAATTCCATATTCGACACGGATAGGAAGCAAAGTTTATTCTGCAACAAATGCTACTTGAAGGTTGAAACAATCATTAACAGGTTAGGGTAAGAGCCTTGAGTGGCAAAATCAATTTGGGACTTATACGTTTGGCGCCTATTTTGGCAAGCCTATTGTTTGGAGTTTTTTGCGCCTTCTTAATTTCGGCATCGTCCATTGAAACTTATGCGGTAACCCCTTTTCCAGAGGGAGTTGGGTCTGTGGGGAATGCTTTGTATTTCGTTATTCTTGTGGGTTTAGGCGCATCGATATTATATTTGCTTTTGAGAAAGAAAAATCATAGGTTAATAAATTTGATTATAGGTTTTGCCTTGACAACCGCTGTTTTTCTGCTTTCAATCATTTACTTAAGCGCTATACTTTCAATTTTTTGGTTTCCGTATGCGGAGGCTTTGATTTTAACATTATCCATCTTCATAACGGCAACGGCTGACCTCATAATTTTCAGAACAAACAGCAAATTCTGCAATATAGTAATTCTTTGCTTGGGAGGAGGTTTAGGTGCCTTTTTAGGATTCACCATTCCCACCTTGAGTGCTCTTTTGATTTTAATTTTCTTGGCAGTTTACGACGCAGTTGCCGTTTATCATGGACCAGTTGGAAAAATAGCCCATGATGGACTTGAAAAACTTCGGGGTTTAAGCTTCTCTTTTAAAGATATCCAAATGGGATTGGGAGATTTAACATTTTATTCTATGCTTTCTGGGCATATACTCCTTTATTTTGGCGTCTTTCCATGTTTAGCCTCTTTAATTGGCATTTTAGCCGGATGCCTCTTAGCCTTTAAAATGTTGGAGAAACGGGGCATGTTTCCTGGTTTGCCCTTTCCAATCTTTTTTGGTTTGACAGCGGGTTTTCTTGTTTCGCTGTTGGGTTTCTAAACCTTTAGGGTTGATAGGACTAGCCTGGTGGAGTTCACATCAACTTCTATTATTCTGCAGTTTTTAAACTCCTTAGATTCTCCGAGAACATCTTTAACTATTACTTTGTTGTTTTCTGTTTTGGCGTATATTACGTCTTTGAATACTGTTTTTCCATCAAGGATTACTTTAAACTCGCACATTTCAATTCAACCAGAAAATAATAAGATGAAGGTTGGTTATAAACTTCAAGTTTTAAAGCATTCCTAATGTATATTTGAGATAAGTAATTATAATTCATGAGCATTATACGAGTTAAATCTCTAACGCATTAAAAAGAGGAAGCCCATGCCCAAAAAAAGCAAAACCCAAAAACCTTCAAGCGCTGACATATTCCAAACTTTAATGGAAACCGCCGAAAAGGAGAAAAAGAAGCGAAGAGAGGAACTTTTAGCGCCACTGGGCGTAAAAGAGTTTTTCGTTGAAGGAAACATAAAAATTAACAAGAGAATATGCGAAGGAGTTGAATGTAAACTTTGCATAAAGGCTTGTCCCACAAACGCTTTGTATTGGAAGGCTGGGGAGGTTGGGCTCATAGAAGAGCTTTGCATATACTGCGGAGCATGTGTTTTAAGCTGTATCGTAGATGACTGCATAAGGGTAACACGGAAAAGGGAGAATGGCGAAATTGAAAAGTTCAGCACGCCCCGCGCCTTTACAATTTTGGAGCATGGTATAAGCAACAAAAAACGCCTTGAAAGGGTTAGGGCAATATTCCCAACACCAGAAGATTTCTTAACAAGGTATAAGCCAAAAATGTTCTCCTAAAACCATGGGGAAAATGGAGCAGAAACCAAAAGTAAGGTGACCCCCCTACCCTCTCTAGATTCTTTGTTTACTCTTTGCACTCTTCCATAAACCCTTAACTTGTAGGCTTCCAAGTGTTAACAACCACGTGGCTTATATATAATTGATTTTATTGTTATGCTTTTTGGTTTGTGGCCGTTTTCAAGCATAAGCCTTCCATTAACAGCGACTAAAAGAACATCCTCTTTGCATTAAAATTCAAGAGCTCTTTTGTTATAAACCGAATAGAAGGAGTGAGTCGCAATCACATACTGTGTGATTTTGTTTGACTATATGAAACATTTTTAGCCTCCAACAGCAAAGTATAAACCGGTCCGAGAACCACAAAACAACAAAATGGAAAACGCCGCCTAACCGTTTCAGCAGCTTCCAAACGTACAACCTGGTTGGCTCGAAACTCTAAAAGGGTCAAGTCTTCTCGACAATAACGGCACCTTCAAAACACGCTCATCCTCTCCAAAAGTCAAAGCATATTCAGCCTTATGCTTCATTACCAGAAGCAAAGCCTACACTTAGACATCTAAAATAAACCTCCAAAATTTAACCAACAAAAATAAAAAGGGAAAATTGTGGGGGAAATTTCAGCGACGCCCAAATTATTTTGTCTGGTGAATTTAGGCTTGCAGAACAACCAATACTTGTAGATCCCTCTATAGATTTTCAGATTCTCTCCCATCCAAATTTATTAACAAAGCTTATTGAAGGGTTGGCATTAATGATACCGAAGATGAGAGAGTTGGAATGATGAAAAAGAGACTTAAGGTTATACTCTTAGACTTGGACGGCACAATAGTGGATTCAAGAGACGCGTACAAAGAGGCTGTGAAAACGGCTTTTGCAGCTTTTGGGCAAAATTTTGGGGTAGCTGAAGTCGCTACTGAAATTCCTAGGAGGCTTGAGCAGAACCTTCCAATAAACGATTTATTGAAGGGAATTGATGTGCAGAAGTTTTTGGATTTATACCTTAATGCCTATTATAAGGCTACCGCCACAAAAACCAAGCCCATGCCAAAAATTGATGTTACGCTTAGAAAACTTTCGGAAAAGGCTGCGTTAGCGTTAATTACCATGCGTTATGTTCCAAAGGAGAACGTAATAAAAGAGTTGGAAAATTTTGGGTTGGCGAAATACTTTCAACATGTAATAACGGCGCTTGACACGCATACGCCTAAACCTTCTCCAGAAGCATTAATAAAATGTGCAAAAAAGTTTGGTGTCCAACCATGTGAATGCCTAGTTGTGGGGGATTCTGTGGCGGATATTAAAGCTGGAAAAAATGCTGGAGCTAAAACTGTTGCAGTTTTGTCTGGAATTTTCTCCCGTGAAGAGTTGGAAAGGGAAAAACCAGATTTAATTCTTGAAAACGTCAACCAGCTTCCAGATTTCCTTGAATAGCCTTTAAATTAGGCTTTCAAATATTTCTAGAATTGGAATATAGCCAAAAATTATCGAAAAAAGTTATAGAAGCAACCATAAATAAAGCTTAATTAAAAGCTCAGCCTAACATTAATGTGGAGAAGGCTTCAGCAGGGAATAACTAATGAATTTCATAGAAACATTATTGGCTGACAAGCTTAAAGAAATAAACCCAACACTGGAGGTTTTCGGCTCAGATAGAAAAGTGCTTCAAATAGCATGCCAAGACTTAACGAATTATCTTAAATTCCACTGGAACCTTGTTGGAAAAGAGGCGAACGAATGCGAAATAGTGGAGAATCTGGAAAAGTTCTTCAACGAAAACCCAGAGGAGCTGCAGGAATTCTTGGACATTTGGACAAAAATATGGTTCAGAAAATGGAAGGAAAGGGTAAAACTCCTCATAGGTAACGAAAATTCTAACAGATGGGATAGGGTTACAAAAATTCTTGCCAACGCAGAACCCTTATGGAGGAGACTTCCAAACCGCCAAGAAATGCAGGAAATAGTAACATACACGCTGATAAAGAATGGAGAAATCTGCGGCACATCAATCCTTGCAGAAAACCTCCTAAAAATGGAGCTTGGCGAGAAAAGGGGAAACTACGCAAGCGAAGGAGAACAAGTAGTCCGCATTGTCAACACTTCTTTGAGGAAAGCAAGAGAGCTAGCCAGAAGCAAGGGTCCATTAATCTACGTCAAAATTGACAAGGGCTATTATAGAACAGAATCCATTTAACGTAATCTTTCTCTGTGAAGGTTTCTGGTTCGCCAAGAATAGGTTTTTATGGCTGCTGTTTTTCCATAACCGCAGGCGGCACACTGTTTTTTGGCTACGTTATAGGCTCTTCTTCCACATCGCCTACAACGTATGTGAAGGGTTTTTCCAGCCCGTTTTCCAAAGGAGGGTGTTCCCTTTCCCAAAGGTTTCACCTTGGCGGCGGCGAAATCAGAACCACGTTATCTCCTCGAACTATTATTAAACCCAATTTTTTCACGTTCTCGGCGCTTGTGGTGTCTTCTGTTTCTTCGAGAACCAGGTTTAGGTGTTGGTCAAAACCTTTCAGTCTTCCCCTTAGGCTTTTTCCACCCTTGAGGCGCACGAGAACTATTTTTCCAAGGTTTTGTTCAAGGATTTCTGTTGTCATTTCGCTCATTTCGGAACCTCAAATTAGACTTTATGCTTTTTATACTTAAACTTATACCATTTAAACCTATCTAAAAGGATGCAGCAAATGCCAGAAAAATATAGAAGACATTTCTTGAAGGATAAAGAGGCAAAACATCTCTTAAACAAAGTTTCAGAAAGAATCGGGGTTGATTTAAAGCAAATTTTAAACTTTAAGGGAAACGTGGAGATTGTGGAAACAGAATTTGCCCAAATATACCTATTCAACGGCAAACCAATATTAGCCAAAACTGAAGAAAAAGTTTTTCCAACGCTTTTTTTCAACGAATTTTTAGGCTCCGCAGCCAAAATTGTTGTTGACATGGGCGCCGTCCCCCACATTTGCAATGGAGCAGATGTCATGGCGCCTGGAATAGTACGTTTTGAGGGAAAATTTGAAAGGGGCGATTTTGTTCTTGTGGCGGATGAGAAATATGGCAAACCATTGGCAGTTGGCGAAGCATTACTTGGCGTGGAGGAAGCAGTGAAGGTTAAGCAGGGCGTTGTGGTAAAAAATGTTCATTTTGCTGGCGACAGAGTCTGGAATTTCGTAAAGAGACTGTGAATCTGGATTTTGAATTCATAAAATGTTTTAATACTAATTCTTATTAAGAATTCAGACGTGAAATTAGGAAACACTTAAACTGTTAAAAAGTAAATATAAGTTGAGAGGAGAAGCTTGCCGGGTTTAAGCGACATATTCCGCAAATCCAAAAAAACCGGAAAAGAAATAGAAGCTAAGGGTATTCCCGGCAAAACCTACTTGAAGGCTATGCCGCTCCGCGACTTGTCAGACTTAGATTCCGTGAAAAACGAAGTTAAATCAGGAAACATCCTAATTCTTAGGATAACGCCTCTTGCAAACAAAAGCATAGACGACGTTAAACGAGCAGTAAACGAGTTATGCGAGTTCGCCGAGTCTGTGGGCGGCGACATCGCAAGATTAGGCGAAGAACGAGTGGTAATTTGTCCTTCTGGAGTGAGGATTTGGCGCGAAAAAACTCCAGTAACCAATGAACCTATACCAACAGCAGCCTAAATTAGTGTTGCAATCTCGCTGCCGATTTTTTCAAAACTCTCTTCCATACCTTCCGCAAGTGGTCCTTTTACACCCTTAACTATGGCTGAAGTATAAGGCTTAACAATAACCATTCCAAATCCTCTCAACCTTTTCTCAATCCCTTTTGCTGCGCTTCCCGCCAACCAAGACTTAAACTTAGTGTCAAAGGCAAAGGCTTTCTTGCCCTTAAGGTCCAAACTTTTCAGTTTTTCAAGAAAGGTTTTCATGGGTTTAGATATGCCAAAGGCATGAGTAGGTGAGCCAAAAGCCAGAAAATCATACTCACCCAGCCTATTAACATCAGCGTCATCAGCCTTAACACAATCCGCCTTAACTCCTCTCTTTTCCATGCCACGGGCTAAGGCTTTGGCAATCTTTTCAGTATTGCCAAACCGCGTGTCATAAATAACAATCGCTCTTTTCAACAATCATCACCACACCACTCATATGCAATCGCGCTATTTAGAATTTGGTACGATAAATGAAATTTTCAATGGCTTTAAGTTGTTACAACTTCGTATTCTTCTTCGCTGCGAGGACCAAGCCCCAACTCTACTGCATGTTTGATTTGCCTCAAATCCCACACATCTTTGCCTTCCAAACCATTGCCAGGATAACTTTGCAATATTTTCACGCCTTCTACGTCTATGGCTACTTGATTGCCTGAAGCCAAAATTAGGTTTGGCTCCCGTAATTCGCCTTTTGCTGGTCCTCCAGTTATGAAAACCTTTCGCGCATCCATAATGATTAAATTTGGCTTTATTATTAGGCTGAGTTCTGCAAGTTTTTCATGAAGATTTTTCATGTGGAAGGTGATTTGGTCGAAGAAGGGTTTGACGAATCCCATGGCAAGTTTTATGGCTCCTGTAAATTCAGCAGCATGATGAGTTTTTATGAGCGGAGCATAAACAATTTTGTTTATTTCCAAAGCTTCTTTGGCAACTGAAACTTTACGCAGATACTGACCACCAGAAACCTTAACCTGCCGCCATCCACTCCTATCAAACAACACTTGCCAACCGTCTTTTCCAAAAACTTTAACCTCAGCTCCAGCTTTTTCAGCGACCTCAATAATGCCCGCTTTTTCCAAAACCTTGCGACTATGGAGGAAAGCTGTTCTTTCCCCCAAAATTACTTTTCCAGCTCCAGCCTCATAAAGCAGTTCAATAATGGCTTTTATGAACTCTGGGTCGCTTGAGCCTGGGAAAGGGTCGGCAGTGTTATAGTTTGGTTTTAAGAGAATGGTGTCGCCTTTCTCAACAAGCTTGTTGAGCCCTCCAATAAGGGATACAGCATGTTCAACAGATTCCTTCAAGTTCCCATTGTAAGCAACCTTACTTACAAGAGGGTGCCTAAAGCGAACAAAAAGGTTTCGTTTCATAAGCGTTCTCCATTTTGTTTAGTTTTGACCATCCAAAATAAGATACTCAATGTTTCATGATTTTTGCTAATTAAAGTAGTCTGAATGTTTCCATTATTGCGGGCACAAGCGCTTGGATTCCGCATCTTTTTTGAATGAAGTTAGCCATGCTTAGGCATTTGGCTCTTTCGCCGTGGCAAACAATAACTCTTTCTGGTTTAGGCTTTAGGTTAATTATGTAGTTTGTTATTTGTCGTCTGTCCGAATGCCCAGAAAAGCCCTCGATGGATTCCACACGCAACCTAACTTTTACAACGTCCATTTTGCCCTCGCTGTTCATCATTGTAACTTCAGTTAATCCCTTCTGCACCCGCCTTCCCAATGTGCCCTCAATTTGATAGCTAACAAAAATAATGGTGTTGTTCTCGTTTTCAGCCAGGCTTTTGAAATACTCTATTACTGGTCCGCCTTCAAGCATGCCTGATGTTGCCATAATGATGCATGGCTCTCCATCTATAATGTCTTGTCTAACGTTTGGATGTTCAACAACTGTGAAATAGTCTGATTGGAAGGGGTTAACTCCATCATGCAATATGCTGTAGCGGACTTCCCTTCCCAAATATTCTGGATAGGCTGTGTGGATGGCTGTTGCCTCAGAAATCATGCCTTCAATAAAAACTGGCGCCTCTTTCATTAAACCCCGACGCATATAACCATCAATTATAAGCATTATTTCCTGAGCCCTTCCAACAGCTGGAACTGGAATCAAAACTTTGCCCTTACGCTCCAAAGTTTCATTTATGATGGCTGTCAAACGTTCTTCAGCTTCAACCCGCGAGGGCATGACGTCATCCGCCCCGCCATAAGTGCTTTCAGTTATCACAGTTTCAACCCTTGGAAACTCTGTTGCCGCAGCCTCCAAAAGCATAGTCCTTCCATACTTGTAATCGCCAGTATAAACAATGTTGTGCAAGCCTTCACCAATGTGTAAGTGAGCCATGGAAGAGCCGAGAATGTGACCTGCATTGTGAAGGGTTAAACGAATGTCGGGAGCTATATCCGTCACAACTCCATAACGGAGGGGGATAGTGTGCAAGACGCATTCGCGCACATCTTTCTGGTCGTAAGGTGGTATAATGCCTTGTTTGCTGGCTACATCCAAATAATCCAACTGAAGCAAGGTCATCAAATTTGAGGTTGGAGAAGAACAGTAAACTGGACCATCATAACCATACTTGTAAAGGAAAGGCACAAGACCACAATGGTCAAGGTGCGCATGAGTTATAACAACAGCATCTAAAGAATCAAGCTCAAAAACTGGGTCGTCAAACCTTGGAAAAGCCTCGAAGGGTCTGGAAGAACCAGGATTAATTCCACAATCTAATAATACACTGCTTTCCCTCGTCTGGAGAAGGAAGGCTGAGCGTCCAACTTCTTGCACTCCGCCTAAGGCTGTAATTCTAATGTCTCCAACATCATAAATTTTAGGTCTAAATATTCTCTCGCCGACAGCCCGAAGGATTTGCTCCCTCTCTTTGCTTTCAGAATGCAAATAGTGGCGCATGTGAGCTACAATCTTTGACCGTAATGGGGGACTTCTCAGAACATGAGGACGCCACTTAGTCCTTCTAATGATTTCCTGCAAAACAGCCCCATTCTTTCCAATGACTAGTCCAGGTTTCTTTGCTTCAACTATGATTTCTCCGAGGCTTGGGTCAAAGTTTATATCAGTAACCTCAGCTTCGGCTGGTATTATTTCCCTTGCAATTCTTTCAGCCTCATTTTCTGGAAGCCTTACAGAGGGGTCAGAGCGCACAACAATTCTTTTTCTTATGATGCTTACTATGTCAGCTATGGTGCTGCTTTGTTCAACCAGTATTTCTGGTCTTTTAGTGTAAACTGCCAGCGCTGGTCCTTCATATTCTATTCTTGTTACTTCAGCCTCCTTTGGCACATGCTCTAAAATGTAGTGGCTTATTTCCACCTTATCCTTTTCAGTATTAGGCGTCACGATTTTAACATCCTCAATCTGTTAGAAGTTTTTCTTTCTCCTTATCACCTAATTCGCGATAACCCTTCTTGTCTATTACTGCAACGTTAAAACTGTCGCCGCTTGCCGCATCCCTCTTCATAGCCGAATTAACAGCCTTAACAATTATAGGTAAAAGCTCAGCCACAGACATGTCCTCCCTATACTTGTCTTCTAAGACACCGTAAGCTATTGGCGAACCAGAACCGGTGGCAACACATTTTTCTTCTGTCAAACTGCCAAAGGGGTCTAAGGAATAAACATGGGGTCCAGTATCATCCACGCCGCCGATTAGGACTTGCGTCAGTAAAGGCGCATATCGGGAGGAAAAGAAAAGATTTGCCACAAGCCTCGCGGCGGAACTTACGGGTAAGGGTCTACCCATGCTAATTTTGTAAAGCTGCGCATTAGCTGTTAGTATATCAACGGTCCTTTGCGCATCGGCAACGGTTCCAGAAATGGTCATTGCTAAATGGTCATCTATTTTATACACTTTTTTCCCATGTTTATGAGCCACATAAAAACCCATAGTTACACGGGTGTCTGAGGCTAATATGACGCCATCTTTGCAGACAACGCCTATGGTTGTTGTTCCCTTCAGCATTAATTGATTGGCTACATCTTTGTTTACCATTCTAATTTCCCCTAAAACCTAAATACATCACGGTTTACTTCGCTAGGAAGTAGCATCATTTAATCATAACCATGACATTTATTAACATTGCGGTTTAGAAAAGGTAAGACTTAAACATGAAAGCAGAGAAACATAAGAAGGTTAAAAGCCAATAAATGTGGTTAGATTGTCTTTAAAACACCATCGAATGCAACTTCCAAGAGAGGTTATCGTAGGAAACGGAACTATAGAATACGCTGGCGACATTTCGAAACGTTTAGGATTCACAAAATCAGCACTAATAATTGCTGGCTCTAAAACTTATGATATTGCAGGAAAAACAGTTAAGGAACTCCTTGAAATAGAGGGGATAAAAGTTGACGTCTTCCTTGTAGAAGCAGCCACCGTTAAGGATTTGGAAGCTGTTGAAGAAAAAATAAGGGCTCTGAAGCCTCAAGTTGTTTTTGGGGTTGGCGGCGGAACAAAAATAGATGTGGCAAAATTAAGCTCAGCAAGACAGGAAATTCCCTTCATTAGCGTTCCAACAACAGCATCCCATGATGGAATTGCAAGCCCCCTATCATCAGTGAAAGGACTTGAAAAACCTTATTCAGTTTTAGCCCAAGCACCAATAGCCATTATAGCCGACACAAACATAATAATGAAAGCGCCTTGGCGTTTCGCCGTAAGCGGTTGCGGAGACGTCATTGCAAAGCTAACAGCCGTAAGAGACTGGAGGCTGGCGCACAAAGAAAACAATGAGTATTATGGAGGCTATGCTGCAAGCCTCGCCTTAATGAGCGCAAAACTCGTGATGCAAAACGCCGACCTAATAAAATCAAAAAGTGAAGAGGGGTTGCGAGTTTTGATAGAAGCCCTGATAAGCTGTGGAGTTTCAATGAGCATTGCTGGAAGCAGCCGACCATGCAGCGGCGCAGAACACCTTTTTAGTCATGCCCTTGATATTACTGCAACAAAACATGCCATGCACGGCGAACAATGCGGAGTAGGCACAATAATGATGGCTTACCTTCACAAGGCAAACTGGAAAAGCATAAAAAATACACTGAAAAAATTGGGCGCGCCCACAAATGCCGAGGAGCTCGGGGTGGAAAAAGAAAATATTGTGAAGGCTTTGGAGATAGCCGCATCCATAAGACCAGAAAGATATACAATTTTAAGCAAACTGAAATGGAAACGGGAAGAATTCGAGAAGCTTGCAAGAATAACAGAAGTTATATGACTTTATTGTTTGACTTCGGTTTTTGGTTGCGCCTTAAACGTTTCTGTGAATTTTACTGCGGTTATTTTTGGGAAAAACCTCTGAATGTCCATGGCTATGCCCCTCTTCGCCAACTGTATTCCCTCCAAATAAAAGGCTTCTTCAGGCATTTCTATACTAACAATTTTCTGCCTGACCGTAAACTTGAACTTAGCCTCTTCAACAGCCGGTATTCTCCTATGAATAAGTGCAGCAATTTTCTCGTTTAAGGTTTCAAGTTTCTTTTGAACCTTAACTTCATAAACCAATGTTTTTCCAGCCAAGGGAGGATTAAAATCTAATAGGACCCTTCCAGCACCCAAAGCCCTTACAGTAGCCATTTTCCCATCATATTCTAAACGCATTCCAAGGGTTGGAGTTATACCCTTAGCTGTTAGATGCCTCAAAGGAACACGCCTAACCTTTTCAGAATCTCTGGGTCCAAAGGCTTTTTCGGGAGGAATCTCCACAGAAGTTGTCTTTCCAACTTCCATGGTTGTTAGGCTTTCATCCAAAGCCTTAAGAACCCAGCCTTCTCCGATGACTACAAGTTTAGGCTCGTAAATTTCGCCTTCCTTGTATAAGCGTTCTTTTTTGGCTGTTTCCTCATTGGTTGTGTCGAAGACTTCGCCCGTCTCCTTTACTTTGGCAACATAGTCTATTAGTATGAAGTCACCCTTTTGCAAACTCATAACTCATCATCCTTTAAAACATCGCAAACATACACTGAAACCTTAATAAAAGCTTTCCCCAAAACACATAAGCTTCCCTAACAAATTAGAAGTCAAATCTCTGCAAGATTAGGATGGAAATAATGCAGCCAGAAACAAAATCAAAAATCAACAAAGCTGCTTACATGGGCATCCTCCTCTTAGGAATTGTCAGCTTAATGGGCGATGTGGTTTATGAAGGCTCTGGAGGCATAATTCCAGACTATCTAAAGTTTTTAGGGGCAAGCGGAGTAGTTGCTGGTTTGGTTGTTGGATTTGGGGAATTTCTTGGAAACGCCATGAGACTTTTCAGCGGCTTCTTAGCCGACACAACCCGTGCTTATTGGCTTTTCATATTTTTGGGTTATGGATTAATAGTTTCAGTTCCCCTTCTGGGAGTTTCAGCAACCATAGAAATAGCCATAATCCTCATTCTGCTTGAAAGGTTCGGTAAAGCTCTTAGAGCGCCTTCCAGAGACGCAGTCTTATCCATCGTAAGCAAAGATGTGGGCGCAGGCAAAGCCTTCGGCATCCACGAATTTTTGGACCAAGTGGGCGCTATTCTCGGACCGCTTTTGGTGGCTACTTTAATGTTTTCCACAAAAAACAATTACAGCTACACTTTCAGCTTTCTCTTCTTGCCATTCCTAATTCTTTTGGCGGTTTTAGCCTACACTTACAAGAGAATAGGTTCCAAAACAGTGGTTGAACCTTCAAAGGCTGAGGGAAAGAAGGAGAGGTTGCCAAAATTCTTTTACATTTACACGCTTGCTGTTTTAGCGAATACCATTGGGCTTATGTCGGCTAAACTTATACTTTTTAGAGCTTCTGAACTTCTTAATCCTCAAGGGCTTCAGTGGATTGTGCCCCTAATGTATTTGCTAATTCAAGGGGTTGATGCGCCAACAGCCCTTGTTGCTGGATATGCCTATGACAAGTTTGGAATAAAGGTTTTAGTTTTACCCTTCACACTTTCAATTTTTCCAGCATTATTCGCCATGAGCAATAATGAACTCCCAACCCTCATAGTTGCCTCAGTTTTTTCAGGCTTAGTGTTGGGAATGCAAGAGTCAATTTATCGGGCGGCAGTTTCAGGGCTTACGCCAGTTTCTTTGCGGGGCACAGCCTACGGTCTATTTAATGTTGTTTACGGTTTCGGCGAACTCATCAGCGGCGGAATATTCGGCTTATTCATAGACTTAAAAATATCATTAATTGCGGTGATGTTTTATGCTGTGGCATTCCAGATTGTGGCGATAGCCCTTTTGTTAGGGGTTAAAAGGGAATGAAAAGGCTTTATAGAAGAAAATAAAACGGAATAAGCCATGAGCCTTCAAGATTTCTTTGAATATTTGGAGTCCCAAACAATATTGGGAGTTAGCCTATCCACCATTATTTGGATAATTGCCATAGGCGTTGTGGCACTTATTCTGGAAAGGGTTATAACAAGATATTTGAGAAAGTTTGCAAAGCGAACACGTCTGGCGCCCTATGTAGCAAACAGCATGGTTTTAACATTCCGAATATTAATACTGATTGGAGCCACATTCGCCCTCTTCAGAGTTGGCGGATTACCATCCGAATGGATTGTAGCCCTATCAGCCCTCGGAGGCACAGCCGTCGGTTTCGCCTCCACCAGAACCATTGGAAATTTCATTGCTGGGCTTTACTTGTTCGCTACGAGACCCTTTAGGGTTGGCGATTACGTCCGCATAGGAACTGTGGAGGGAATAGTTCAAGAAATAACCATTAACTATACAAAAATCCTCACAGTCGGAAACAACGTTGTTTCCATAAGCAATCTTCAAATAATGGACAGAGACATAACCAACTATTCCTATGAAAGCGAAGAACACATAAGCCTTTACTGTTACACTTTCGAAATAGGCTTCGACCACAGCGTTTCCAGCGTTAAAATTGCAGAAATCTTCAACGAAGTTTTCGAAAGATATGCGCATACGCTTCCAAAAAAACCAAGCTACATGCTTGTTAGGTCAGGAGCTTTTGAACGGGTTTACATGGTTTATTTGTATGTTGAGCATCCCGAAGACATTTTTGTTTTGAGACCTCAAATTGTGGAAGAGATATTCAAACGCTGGGACATGGAAAGGGCAAAGGGAAAAGCATAGTTTTGCCTTCAAAAATGGTAATAAGGCTCTTTCAATAATTGTTATGGATGGAGCAATGCGGAAAAGGATGGACCCAAGCACAAAAAACATTGCAATGCAACGCATACAAACACTTTTCCAACTGGCAAAACAAACATATCATGAAGACCCAGCATTAGCTCAACGTTACGTGGATTTAGCTAGAAAAATAGCCATGGCAGCCAAGGTTCGCTTACCAAGAGAGTATAGGCGCCAAGTTTGCAGACACTGCAAAAGTTTTATCCTTCCAGGAGTTAATTCCCGTGTGCGAATAAAAAAGCGAAGAGAGCCCCACGTGGTGATTACTTGTTTAAACTGTGGCAAGCACATGCGCATACCATTAAAAGCGAAAAAGGAGCAAAAGAGCCTTGAGTAAACTTACTTTTGGAATGAGGCGCCGAATTAAGCGTAAATTGAGCGGAGAAAAACCTACAATATGGGTTGGCAAAAGCGGAGCTTCCAAGGAGCTTTTGAAAGAAATTGAGAAGCAATTGGAAAAGAATGAGATGGTTAAGGTTAAAGTTTTAAAAAGCGCCCTTGAAGGGAATAAAGCAAAAGAGATAGCTTCAAAAGTTGCCGAAGAAACAGGAGCATCGCTTGTGGAGGTTAGGGGGCATACCTTCATGCTTTATAAGCGTCACAGAAAGTGAAAGCCTTTATATGAGGCTTCATGATTTACTGAAGGGAAAAGTAGAGGATAAGGAACCTTGAAAACACCCCATGATGTTCCAGCGTCCAAATTCATTGAAAAACTAGCCAAGTATCTGAAAGAGAATGTTGACGAGGTGACTCCGCCAAGCTGGGCAAGTGTTGCGAAGACTGGTGCGCATGTTCAGAGGCAACCTCAAAACTCAGATTGGTGGTATATCCGCTGCGCCTCACTTTTGAGGAAAATTTACATTCATGGACCCTTGGGTCTTGAAAAGTTGAGGGCTGATTATGGCGGAAGGAAGGATTTTGGCGTCAAACCAGAGCATGTGGTTAAGGCTGGAGGCGCCATAATAAGGAAGGCTTTACAACAGTTGGAAGCTGCAGGTTTGATTGAAACTTTAAAGCCTCAAGGAAGGAGAATGACGAAGGAGGGCAGAAAACTTCTGCAAGAGATAGCTGAAGATGTGGGTAAGGAACTAGCGAAAGAATTTCCAGAGCTGGAGAAATACCAAAAAGGGTGAAATGCGATGTCTGAGAACGAGGATGAACTGGAAGAGCTTAGGAGAAGAAAACTTTTAGCCTTACAGCAGAAGCTGGCTGAAGAGCAGAGGCAAGCCCAAATAGAACAGCAAAAACAGGCTTTGCTTAGAAAAATACTAACGCCAGATGCCAGACAGAGGCTTACAAACTTGAAAATGGTTAAACCAGAATTCACAGAACAGCTGGAGCTGCAGCTAATCCAACTCGCACAGCAAGGAAAACTCCCCATACCCCTAACAGACGCCCAACTAAAGGAGATACTAATTCAACTGCAATCTCAAAGGCGTGAACCACGCATAAGAAGGATATAGGCATGGCTAGAAACAAACCTACAGCAAAAAAACGGCGACTGGCAAAAGCTGGAAAACAAAAGAAGGCTGTTCCCACATGGGTTATAGCGAAAACTGCTGGAAAATTTAGGACCCATCCCAAGAGGAGGCAGTGGAGAACCAGAAAGATAAAGGCTTAGAGGAGATAGCCATGGAAGAAGAAAAAAGGGAAGAGTCAATCGAAAAGGAGAAAGAAGAATTAACGGAAACAGTTGAAGAAGCAAAAACCGAAGAGATAACAGAAGCAAAAGAGGAAGAGATTAAAGAAGAAGAGGCAAAAGCGGAGGAGGAAACCGAAACAATAGCGGAAGAAGAAAAGCCTCCGCCACCAAAAGAGGAGGCTAAACCACCACCCGAGGAAGAAATAGTCGAAGAAAGAATTTACACAATTCCATTGGGTAAAGCATGGATTGGTCCGCCTAGAAAAAGGGCTCCTAGAGCCATGCGCATAATTAAGAGTTTTTTGATTAAGCATATGAAACTTGAAAAGAGAGGGGAAGGGGAGGAGGAAGAAGAGCCTAAAAAGCTCATTATTAGTAATGAAGTGAATGAAAAAATTTGGAGCAGAGGAATAGAGAAGCCCCCGCGAAAGGTTAGGGTTAGGGCTGCAAAGGATAAAGAGGGCAACGTAACTGTTTATTTGGCTGAAGGTGATTAGTTTTATAAATCGGCTTGCGTTGAAATTATAATCATGAAAATTAGATTTTCAGAAAAGAAAATTTGGGCAACGCTTATTCTAATTTTTATAATTTTCATCGCAGCAGTTGGATACCTTATAATAATTAGCCAAAAGCAGAAGAGTTTGGCTTTCTGTGCATACCAGCCTCCGGTGAGACACTGCAACATGACTGAAATTATTTCCGACCTAATGTTGATTAAAGGAATGGGATTCGACGGTGTCAAGATATTTTATGAGTATATCGTGGACAGTGGCATAGTTGAACCACTTCTTAATTACACGAAAAAGATTGGGTTGAAGGTGATATTTGCTACCCACGCCACATACTGGAATCATACATACCGCACTATCGATTTTCCGAACGAGACAATTATAAGCAACTACAAGAGAGAATTAG
>Ga0315298_1000311_pt1 | contig 96012 bp, 79 predicted proteins | sample WHS_1_MG_FD_203077 | JGI IMG/M metagenome (GOLD analysis project Ga0315298, IMG submission 203077) | Extremophilic microbial mat communities from Washburn Hot Springs, YNP, Wyoming, USA - WHS_1_MG | ecosystem: Environmental > Aquatic > Thermal springs > Hot (42-90C) | place: USA: Wyoming...
GCGAGGCAAGGCGACCAGCCTTGCCTCGCACCTCCGCCTTGCATCCCTCCCCGTCTGGGGGCAACGCGGGGGCATCAATAGCGTTAACAGGCCCTAGTTCGCGTGCGTAGTGAAAGCTGACGATCTGCGTCTGGCCGTTTTCGCCAATCTCTACCGCCTTGAAACCCCCGCTCACCACCAGGTAGAGGTGTTTGAAGGGCATGCCGCTGTGCACCAGGGTTTCACCCCTGCTCAATTCCAGCGTCGCCTCGGCGGCTTCGGTCACGCGCTGCCGCAAGACCGCGTTCAGGTCTGCAGGCAGATTGCCGTCACAGGGATGCGGATGATGCGAGCGAAACTGAGCGGGAATGGGATGCCGTTTCATGTGCGAATCCAGAGAATTCGCGCATACTAACAAGGCCTTTCCAGAACAATGTGACCAAAGGTGCGCCGCGGGCTGGCAAATCAAACCTTGGGTTCGCCCGCGTGCACGATCAATACCGGAACCGTGCTGCGCTGCGACACGCCTTCGGCCACGCTGCCCAGAATCATGCGGCGCACGCCACTGCGGCCATGACTGCCGATGACGATCAGATCGGCGCCCCAACGATGCCCTTCCGCCAGGATGGCGTCGGCCACGCGCGGCAAGGCCTGCGTGGTTTCCACCACGGCGGAGCTGACATCCATACCCGGAGCGCGGGCTTCATTCACCCAGCGGTCGAGCAATAGCCGGGCATCGTTGCCCAGCACATTGAGAAATTCCGGCGAGGAACTCAGCAGTCCGTTCGCCTCCACCACCACCACGAAGCGAATGGCGGCCTGCTGGTCGCGCGCCAGCGCAGAGGCCTGGGCGGCTGCCGATTGCGCGGTCTGGCTGGCGTCTATGGGAACCAGGATTTTTTTGTAGGTGGACATAATGCCTCGTCGGGTGAATAGAACAGGAACACAAAAAGAAGGGAAACCCCATCAAATGCCGAGCATCTGGTCTTTGGCTTTGAAGTAATGCCGGGCGTGAGCGACGAGCTGAGCGTCGGTGGGATGATCAGCCGACTCCAGACCCAGCACATGCTCGGCCACAGCGGGGTCATGGTGCTGCAGATGCTTGAACAAAGCCAGCTTGGCCTGCCCAGGGCCGGTGATGAGCACCTCGGGAACGCCGACCAGGGCTTGCGCCACCTTGTGATAGAAGTGCTGGTCTTCCGGCGCCTTGCCGCTGCCGATCGTGCCGCTCATGACGTGCAGATGCGGATGCTCCTTGGGCATGATGATGGATTTTTCGATATCCGCCGGATCGATGAACAGCACGCGGGCCTGAGCATGATCGACCCAAACAACTGCATGACGATGTGCCATGATGAAACTCCCTTTGAAAGTGAATACACAAGAACAACGTTAGCAGCGCTCACCCGCCATTTCATTGACCTGGCTTGAATGTGTGCTGTTTGAGCAGATGCAAAAAGCTGAGGTGCCGCGGCGTGTTGCGATCGAAGTGGCGATAGACCGCCAGCTTGGCCTGATCTTCGACGAAGGCCCAGAACACGCAATAGACCCAGATCAACCCGACCGCCGACCAGCTGATGGGCGCGATCAGCCCCAGGGGAAACACCACGAACAGCGTCGCCAGCGCCTTGGTGAGAATGGCCGACCACAGCAAAGCGGGTGACGGCCAGGGCTTTTTCCAGAAGGCTTTTCTGCTGCGCGCGACAAACAGCGTGAGGTGCCCGGAGACCGCCAGTTTGAGGAAGATGAAGGTCTGAATGCTGCCCATGTCGAGCTTCATCACATCATGCGCGAACCACAGCAGCAGCAGGGTTTCGCCCACGCCGATCAGCCCCAGCACCGTGGATACGGTGATGACGCGCCGCATGTCCCAGCGCACCGGTTGCGGATCGACGGCAGTGCGGTCGTAGGCGATGGTCATGATGGGCACATCGTTGAAGAAGGCCAGCAGAATGATCATCACCGCGGTGATGGGGTAGAAGTTGTAGGCCAGCATGGCCGCCACCACGAACACCATGATGCGGATGGTTTCGGTGATGCGGTAGATGGCGTAGCTGTTCATGCGCTCGAAAATGCGCCGCGCCTCTTCCACCGCCTTGACGATGGTGGACAGCCCCGGCGCGGTGAGGATGAGCGCGGCCGCCGCGCGTGCCGCATCGGTGGCGCCCGAGACGGCGATGCCCACATCGGCCTGTTTCAGCGCGGGGGCATCGTTGACGCCGTCGCCGGTCATGGCCACGCGATGCCCGGCGTCCTGCAGCGCCTTGACGATGCCGTATTTGTGTTCGGGGAAGACCTGGGCGAAGCCGTCGGCGGCATCGATCTGGTCGGCCAGACTCACGCCCGGCTGCTGCTTGTCGGCATCGAATACATCGCCCGCGGCCACGATCTGCGTGCCGATACCGAGCTGCCCGCCGATTTCGCGGGCAATCGCCACGTTGTCGCCGGTGACCATCTTCACCGCCAGACCGTGGCTGCGGGCGTCGGCGATGGTTTGCTTGGAGTCGCTGCGCGGCGGGTCGAACAGCGAGAGCAGGCCATCGAGTTGCCACACGCCGTCACCAGTCTTGCTCGCCACGCCGAGGGTGCGCAGCCCTTTGACGGCCTGGGCGTCGATCCACGCAGTGGCCTTGCTGCGGGTGGCGTCATCCAACTTGCACAGATCGAGAATGACCTGCGGCGCGCCCTTGGTGGCAGCGAGCGGCACACCCTGCGCGTCGGCCCAGCGGCCTTCGCTGCGCTTGCCCACCGGGTCGAAGGGGGTGAAGCCGGCTTCGGTGAAACCGGCGGGCGTAGTGTTTGGCACGGGCTGCGCGGCGTACACCGCCAGATCAATGGCGTCGCCGTTGTCGGGCTGGCTGGCGAGCGCCGCGTGCAAGTTCAGCGTGGCGGCATCGGGTGCGGCCAGCAGCAGCGGGTCACCCAGGGTGAGCTTGTTCTGCGTGAGGGTGCCGGTTTTGTCGGAGCACAGCACATCCACCGCAGCCAGTTCCTCGATGGATTCCAGCCGCGAGACGATGGCCTTTTCTTTGGACAGCGCCAGCGCGCCCAGCGCCATGGTCACCGACAGCACGGCGGGCATGGCCACCGGAATCGAGGCCACGGTGAGGATGAGAGCGAATTGCAGCAGATCGATCCACGGCAGACCGCGCTGCAGTTCGACCAGCACCAGAATCGCCACCAGCCCGAGGCTGACATAGATGAGATAGTCGCCGATATTGAGCACGGCCTTCTGGAAGTGAGATACCGCGCCAGCCTTCTGCACCAGTTGCGCGGTCTTGCCCAGATAGGTGTTGACCCCGGTGGCATAGACCACGCCGACCATCTCGCCCTGCTTGGCAATGGAGCCGGAATACACCACCTCGCCCAGCTTGCGGCTGACCGGCAGCGACTCGCCGGTGAGCGCCGATTGATCGACGCTGAGGTAGTCGCCCGCGATCAGCTTGAGATCGGCCGGGAGAATGTCGCCCAGGCGCACGCGCACCACATCGCCGGGCACGAGCTGCGCGGTGTCGATCTGCGTCCACTGGCCGTCGCGCTTGACACGGCACTTGAGCGCAAGCTGCTTTTTCAGCGCATCGAGCGCGCTGCTGGCCTTGAACTCCTGCCAGAAACCGATGCCCGCGTTGAACAGCAGCAACAGCACGATGATGATGAAATCCGGCCAGTGCCGCACCAGCGCCGAGAGCAGCGCGGCCACTTCGATCATCCACGGAATCGGCCCCCAGAAATAGCGCAGCAGGCGCATGAGCAGGCTGACATGCTGCTCCGGCAGGCTGTTGGGGCCGCCCTGCGCCAGCCGCTGCGCGGCTTCGGCTTGGGTGAGGCCACCCGCCGTGCTGCCCAGCGATTGCAGCAGCGCGTCGGCCGACATCGCGGCAACCGCCTTGGCATCGAGCGTTGAGTTGGCCGGATTCATGTCCCACCCCCCGTTGGGGATGCGAGCAGTGCAGCCTTGGGGCGGCGCCTCGGCAGAGTTTGCGTTTGATGTTGTTCGAGCGTGAGGCCGTGGCCGTACATGCTGAACGCCCAGGTGCTGAGCAGCCCGAGCAGGCTCACTCCCGCCATCATCGCCAGCACCGTCGGCACGCCCAGAGAAGACTTGATCAGCGGCAAGGCAAACACCCCGAGCGTGGCGCCCACCTTGGCGACCGAGGCGGCAAAGCCCGCGCCCGTGGCGCGCAACTGCGTGGGGTACAGCTCGGTGGGCAGGATGTAGGTGGTGCTGTTCGGCCCCATATTCATGAACAGGTTGAACACCACAAAGCCGAAGAACACCAGCCCCGCATGCGCCGCATCGCCGCCTGCGAGCACTGTGCTCAACCACAACGCCGCCATGCCGAAGGCCATGCCGCCAAAGCCGATGAGCTGCATGCGAATGCGCCCGAACTTCGCCACCGCCCAGAGGCCGATGACAAAGCCGAGCAGCAAGAACACATCGATCAGCCCCGTACCGCGCGCCAACGCCGCCACATGAGGCACCAGAGCAAGCCCCTCGCCCGCCACATGCATCTGCGCCAGCAGCACGGCGGTGAACAGCCCCACGCCGTAAGTCGCAATATCCATCAAAAACCACGGCACGGTGCTCAGCAGCGTGCTGCGCAGATAAGCCGGGTGAAACAGCAGGCCGTAGCCCTGCGGCCTGGCCGACTGCGGCACACGGGCAACGAAGTGCACCGTATCGCCCAGGCGCGAGGCCATACGTTCGAGCTGGCGGCGGTCCGAGGGCACGAAGCGTTCGAGCATGTGCACCGCTTCGCGGTTACGGCCCTGCCCGATCAGCCAGCGCGGGCTTTCCGGCAGATTCAACCGCCCCAGCAAAAACAGCAGCGCAAACAGCATTTCTGTGGCAAAGAACCAGCGCCACACGCTGGGCTCGGGCACAAGATGCAACAGCGCCAGGGACAGCAGCGCCGCCACAATGAGCCCGACGGACTGGCAGGCGATGGTAGCCACCATCATGCGGCTGCGCTTCTCGTGCGGCATGCATTCGGCGACATAGCTGCCGCTCACCGGAAAATCCATGCCGATGCCCACCCCCACCACGAATTGCGCGGCAATCAGCCCCCAGGCATTCCAGGTCAGCGCGCTAAAGCCCGCAGCGACGGCCAGAATGACCATGTCGATCAGAAACACCGATTTGCGCCCATAGCGGTCGGCTAGCCGCCCGCCCCACGCCGCACCGCCGATGGCCCCGGCCACCAGCGCTGCGCCAAGCAGCCCGGTTTGCAGCGCAGAAAGACCCAAGCCCACCGCCAGCAGCGGAATGGCCATGCCCAGCATGAACACCGAGAGACCGTCGATCAGCGTGCCCCCGCTGGCCAGCGCCCAGGCCAGATAGTGCGGCAAGCGCATGGGCGCGGCATCGAGCAAGGCGATGATCTGCGCGTGATCGGGGTGAACGGCAGCACCCTGCGACGCGGCCTGGATGGCGGTTGCCATGCGCCCGGCCTTCAGGCCGCCACGCGGCCTTGCTCCACCGCGTCGTGGGTGTAGTTGAACACCACGTCGGGATCGGGGCAGAGCAAGGCGTGATCCTTGTCCTTGTAATCCAGCCGGGTGAGCAGATCCATGATGAGGTTGAGCCGCGCCTGTTTTTTGTCGTTGGCGCGCACGATGGTCCAGGGCGCAGTGGGCGTGTGCGTGCGGGCGAACATGGCGTTGCGGGCGGTGCTGTAGTCTTTCCAGTGCTTTTGCGCGGCGGCGTCGATCGGACTCATCTTCCACTGCTTGAGCGGATTGGTGAGCCGATCCTTGAGGCGCTGTTTCTGTTCGGCCTTGTCGATGTCGAGGTAGTACTTGAACAGTTGAATACCCGAGCGCACCAGCATCTGCTCGAACGTCGGCACCGTCTCCATGAATTCCTCGTACTGCGCCTCGGTGCAAAAGCCCATCACCCACTCCACCCCGGCGCGGTTGTACCAACTGCGGTTGAACAGCACGAATTCGGCGGCCGCCGGCAGATAAGGCACATAGCGCTGGAAGTACCACTCCGACTCATCTCGGGTGGAGGGTTTGTTCAGCGCCACCACGCGGGTATCGCGCGGCGAGAGGTGCTCGATGACGCGCTTGATGGTGCCATCCTTGCCCGCGCTGTCGCGCCCTTCGAGCAGGATGAGAATGCGGTCGCCCTTGGCGATGAGGTGTTTCTGGAACTTCACCAGCTCGATCTGCAGGGCTTCGAGGGTTTTGCCATAACCGTGATCGGGGTGGGATGCAGATTTGTTTTGCGTGCTGTTTTTTGCCATTTCAGTCTCCTAAACCCAGGTCGGATTGCAGCGGCGGATCGGCAGGCAAATGTTCTGGCAGCGCATCGCTGCCGACGGGGGTGAGGTAATCGGCCATCTCCTCCCAAGGTTTGCCTTCGGCCAGTTCTTCATAGTAGGCCCGCGCGATCTGGCCGAGTTCGCTCTTGGGGTCGAGCAGATCGCGCGACTCGCTGCCATCCAGCCGTCCCATGGCACGCCAGATGAACTCTTCAAACTCCCGCATCTTCTCGGGCGACAGCGGCGCTTGTTTCATGCATTACACCTGAACCGCAGCAGGCAGACCGAATTCATCGAGCGCCTTGAGCAAGGGCGTCATGTACATCATCGCCGGGCCGCCGTGCATGAGCACCGCCAGGAACCCGGCCTCGATCAGTTCGTCGCGTTTCGCCCCGGCATGCGCTGCCTGCTTGACGTGGAACGCGATGCACCACTCGCACTGTGCCGCGACCGACAGCGCCACATTGACCAGTTCTTTCTGCTTGCCCGACAGGGCCGGACCTGCTTCGGCCTTGCCCATGAAGTTCATGAAGGCCTGCACTTCGTTGGGATGGCTTTTGCCGAGCGTGGACAGCAAGGACTCGACTTCATGCAGACGCTCGCGCATGGGGGATTCCGTCATGGTTCTTCCTTTCGTTTCAATGGTCTCAATGGAGTGACACTCACTTGCGGCGCGCAGCCGATGAAGCCGACGTCCGGCTGGCTGCGGCGGCCGGCTTGGGTGTTTGGGCGCTCATCAGCCTGACCGCCTGCTGCTGCGTGTCTTGCAGGGTGTTGAGCGCCTGAGTGGTCCAGTTCATGGTGCTTTGCAGCAAGGCCTGCATCGGCTCAACCCCGGCGGGCGCTGCTGCGCTCGCGTTCTGCCCAAGACTGTCGTGCAGGCTGTTTTGCAGACGCTCAAGTCTGGACTGCAGGATCTCGGTCATTTCGGCCTGGGTCGCAGAGGCGATCTGCCCGAATTTCTCGACGTAGCTCATGACGTTTTCACCCCCTGCGCGCGCGGCATCCGCCCAGTCAGCGCCGGGCGCAGACGGCACCTCGCCCTTGCCGACTGCCGATTGCAGCGTCTGCGCCGCTTGCTGCGCCATCAGACGCATGGTTTGCATCTGCAACTGGGTCAGTTGCTCATAGCCGCGAAAAAGCACCTGATTCAACGCGACGGCGGCTTCCAGCTCGGCCTTCTGCAAGTCTTTCAGCGATTCGGTCGGATTCATGGCAACTCCCAAATGTGAATGTGAGTTTGCAGTGTGCTACAGCACAGCAGCGGGAGCTTGACTTGCATCATGTTGGTGCGACCCGATTTGCCATACCTGTAAGCAGATTTTGCTGCAGCGCACACTGCACAGAGACAGCGGCCCGCCAAACTGGCATGACCCCAAAAAGCACTTGCCTTAATTTCCACGCTTCCATAAACTTTGAAATATGGAAACAAAAGCTGCACTCCTGGTTCTCGCCGCCCTGTCGCAAGACTCGCGTCTGCGCGTGTTTCGCGTCTTGGTGCAGGCGGGCCCCGAAGGGCTGGCTGCGGGCAAAATTGCCGAGCTCACCGCCATTGCGCCCTCCTCGCTCTCGTTTCATCTGAAGGAGCTCGCCCACGCCGACCTGGTCGAGTCTCGCCAAGCGGGGCGCTTTGTGATCTACACCGCGCGCTTTTCCACCATGAATGAACTGATCGGCTACCTCACCGACAACTGCTGCGGCGGCAATCCCTGCGGCCCGGTCGAGGCGAACTGCACCCCACCCGTACGCTCAACTGTTGAGGAGACCCACCCATGAAACGCTTCCATGTTCACGTCAGCGTGCCCGCGCTGGACGACGCCATCCGCTTTTACTCCGGCCTGTTCGCCGCCGAGCCCACGGTGCGCAAGGCCGACTACGCCAAGTGGATGCTCGACGACCCGCGGGTGAACTTCGCCATTTCGCAGCGCGGCGCCGCGCCCGGCTTGAACCATCTGGGCATTCAGGTGGAAAGCGATGCGGAACTGATGGAGATGCAGCAACGGCTCGAATCCACCGAGGCTGGCTTCATCGAAGAAACCGGCGCCGCCTGCTGCTATGCCCGCTCCGACAAATACTGGGCCAACGACCCGGTCGGCATCGCCTGGGAGACCTATCACACCCTGGACACCATTCCCATGTTCAATGATTCGCCCGATGGCAGCGCTTGCTGCGTGCCCGCCGCGGCGGTTGCCGTGCCGTCACCGGCGCCACGCCCGGCGACGGCATGCTGCGGCGGCGCCTCCGCTTCCAAATCATCCTGCTGCTGATCTTTTACCCACTTGGAGATGTTCATGGACAAGGTTTACAACGTATTGGTGCTGTGCACCGGCAATTCCGCCCGCTCGATCATGGGCGAGGGGCTGATCAACACCCTGGGCAAGGGCCGCTTCAAGGCCTATAGCGCGGGCAGCCATCCGGGCGGAGTGGTCAACCCCTACGCCATCGAGCAGCTCAAAAGCATCGGCTACCCGACGGACACCTTGCGCAGCAAAAGCTGGGACGAGTTCGCCACGCCCGATGCGCCGCAGATGGACTTTGTTTTCACCGTCTGCGACAAGGCCGCGGGCGAGACCTGCCCCATCTGGCCCGGACACCCGATGACTGCGCACTGGGGCTTTGAAGACCCAGCCGCCGTGGAGGGCAGCGACGAAGAGAAGCGCCGCGCCTTCCAGACCATCTTCCGCCAGATCATGTGCCGGGTGCGCGCCTTCGTCAGCCTGCCGCTGGATCGGCTGGACGCAGCCGCGATCAAGCGGGAAATCGTGGACATCGGCAAGACCCAGGTCATGCCTTTGCCGGAGTCCTGCGCCAAAGACGATCTCGACCCGGTCGTTCAATAATCGCTCTCCCCGCGCCCAACGGCAGGCAGAACGGCCTGCCGTTTGCGTTTCGATTGCGTCCTCGATTGCGTCCGTTTACCAACAAAAATTCCACGCCCATGATTGCCGCTCTGCTCATTTTCATCCTCACCCTGGTGTTCGTCATCTGGCAGCCGCGCGGTCTGGGCATCGGCTACAGCGCCCTGGGTGGCGCGGCGATCGCGCTGATGTTCGGCGTGATCAACTGGGGCGACATTCCAGTGGTGTGGCACATCGTCTGGGATGCCACTTTCACCTTCGTCGGGCTGATCATCATCTCGCTCATCCTCGACGACGCCGGGGTGTTTCACTGGGCCGCGCTGCATGTGGCGCGCTGGGGCGGCGGACGCGGGCGGCGGCTGTTTCCGCTGATCGTGGTGCTGGGTGCGGTGATTTCGGCGTTCTTCGCCAACGACGGCGCGGCGCTCATCCTCACACCCATCGTGCTGGCCATGCTGCTGGCGCTGGGCTTCGGTCCGGCAGCGGCGCTGGCATTCGTCATGGCCTGTGGTTTCGTCGCCGACACGACCTCGATGCCGCTGGTGATTTCCAATCTGGTCAACATCGTCACCGCAGGCTATTTCAACATTCCCTTCGACCGCTACGCTGCGGTGATGGTGCCGGTCGATCTGGCCGCGCTGGCCGCCACGCTGGTCGTGCTGATGCTGTTTTTCCGCCGCGACATTCCCGCGGGCTACGACCTCGCCCGGCTCGACGCGCCATCCAGCGCCATCAAGGACGCGCTGGTGTTTCGCTGGACCTGGCCGGTGATGGCCGTGCTGCTGGTGGCGTATTTCGTCACCGCCGCGTGGCAGGTACCGGTATCGCTGGTCACCGGCATCGCCGCGCTGCTGCTGCTGGCCCTGGCCGGGCGCTGGTGGCGCGGCGGCCGCGGCGCGGTCATCGATCTGCGCCACGTCATCAAGGGCGCGCCGTGGCAGATCGTGCTGTTCTCGCTGGGCATGTACCTCGTGGTCTATGGCCTGCGCAATGCCGGGCTGACCGACTACCTGGCGCTGGCGCTCGAAGCGCTGGCCCGCCACGGCACCGTGGTCGCGGTGGTGGGCACGGGCTTCATCAGCGCGGTGCTGTCCTCGGTGATGAACAACATGCCCATGACCCTGGTGGGCGCCCTGGGCATCCACCACGCGCAGGGCATAGCCCCGGCGGTGCGCGAAGCCATGATCTACGCCCACGTCATCGGCTGCGATCTCGGCCCCAAGTTCACGCCCATCGGCAGCCTGGCCACGCTGCTATGGCTACACGTGCTCGACCGCAAGGGCGTGCACATCGGCTGGGGTTATTACATGCGCATCGGGCTGGCGCTGACCACACCGGTGTTGCTGATCACCTTGCTGGCGCTGGCCTGGCGTTTGGGCTGAATGGCGCTGCCTCGCAGAGGGTGAGCAACGGTTTGCGCCAAATTTCCCGTCCCCGTCCTCTTGAAAAAACCACCATGACTTCCTCCCCCGCATTTCCTGCCGCGCATGAATTCCACATTAGCCTGCGAGTCACCGATCTGGCGCGCAGCACGGCGTTCTACACCGCGTTTTTCGGCCTGCCGCCCAAAGACCGCACCGCGCGCTACAGCACCTTCATCGTGCCGCAGCTGCGCCTCAACCTGGTGCTGCTGGTCAATGATCGCGGCGAGACGCTCGACACCTACAGCCTCTACCACCTCGGACTGGGCGTTGCGGGCAAGGCCGAAGTCATCGCCGCCTACCATGCCGCCGTGGCTGCGGGCGCCGAGATCGTCAAGCCGCCGCGCACCACCTGGCGCGGCACGCCGCTGCACGAACTGTGGCTGCGCGACCCCAGCGGCTATCTGCTGGAGGTCTATGCCCGGCTCACCGATGCTGAACTGGCGCAGATGCCCGCAGACATGGAGCCGGTGTTTCTGCTCGACACCCCGCAAGCTTGACCCACGAGACGCGCCGACATCAGCCGCGCAGATCGGAGGTGTCGGCCAGCGCCGTAGCTCGGGGGCTGCGGGCTGGTGCGGCAGCGAGGCGCAATTCCGCCTGCGTGAGACGCATCACCTTCGCCCCCCGCTGATTGCGCGCGCGGCCCCGACCGCAGCGACGGCCAAATCCGGCCAGCGCGTGGCGGGAACGAACACGTCAAAAGGCAGTTCGTGATCGATGTCATACTGGGCCAGCAAACGGGCCATCGGCGATTTGCCGACCCCGCCTTTTCTCCGTCTATCCCCCGCCTATCCAATGAATTGTGCTGATCAATTTCTCCGGAATGCCTGCCCCGCGGGGGATTGAAAGCCGAATCTGAGTCTACGCAGAGCCCGCAGAGGCGGCCCGGCGTTTCCTTCAGAGACTGCTGCGACAGGCCGAAGAACAGTGCAGCCTATTACGAGTTTCCTTCGCCGCTTGCAAGCAAAATGCGCGCCTTCATCTGCGCCCTCCCCCCTGATTTTTCTATGCACGCCTACCTCTCCGGTTTCGCCCTCGGCCTCTCGCTCATCGTCGCCATCGGCGCGCAGAACGCCTTCGTCCTCAAGCAGGGGCTGAAGGGGGAACACATCTTCTGGGTGGTGCTGGTGTGCGCGCTGTCCGATGCGCTGCTCATCGGCGTCGGCGTGTCCGGGTTTCATGTGCTGGTGGCGCGGGCGCCCTGGCTGACCACGCTCAGCCGTTACGCGGGAGCCGCGTTCCTGCTCTGGTATGGGGCGCGCAGTTTCCGGGCGGCCCTGCGCTCGGCGGCGGTGCTGGCGCCGGCCGGTGGCGACGCCAGCCCGCTCGGCAAGACGCTGGCCACCTTGCTGGCGTTCACTTTTCTGAACCCGCATGTCTATCTCGACACCGTGGTCTTGCTCGGCTCGGTGTCCACCCAGTTTCCGGGGCGTACGGCGGCGTTCGGCGCGGGTGCGGCGTCGGCCTCGTTCGTGTTCTTTTTCGCCCTGGGCTATGGCGCGCGGCTGTTGCGGCCGGCGTTCGCGCGCCCGTTCACCTGGAAGGTGCTCGACGTGCTGATCGGCTTGACGATGGCCGCGCTGGCCCTCAAGCTGTTGCTCGGCGGGTGATCGCCGTCCGCGAAGGGATCAGTCGATCATCGAGGCCGAGGGCGCTGGGGCGGCGAGCAGATCACCTGCGCGGCAGGTGCGATTGCGACCGCTTTCCTTGGCCCGATACAGCGCCAGATCGGCCTGGTCGAGCAGCTTGTGCAACAGCGGCTGATCCTGCGGATAGCTCGCCAGCCCGATGCTGACGGTCACGTCGGGTACGCTGAGATCCCCTTCCCAGTCTTTGGCCGCGAAGGCCGCGTGAATATCGGCGGCGATCGCGTCAGCGGTCTCGCGCCCGGCTGCGGGCAAGACCAGCACGAACTCTTCGCCACCGGAGCGGTACACCAAATCGCCTGGGCGCAAGGTCTGGCGCAGCAGCCTGGCCACCTGATGGAGCACTTCATCTCCCACGGCATGGCCGAAGCGGTCGTTGACCGATTTGAAGGCGTCGATATCGAGCACGCCGACACTCAGCGCGCCGCCGCTGCGCTCGCTCAAGGCGATCTGCTGGGCCAGCGCTGCCATGCCCGCGCGGCGATTGGGAATCTGAGTGAGATCGTCGATGCTGGCCATTTTTTCCAGCCGCAACTCCAGCAGCTTGCGGTCGGTGATGTTCTGCACCATACCGACCATGCGGGTCGGACGGCCCTGGGCGTCGCGCTCGCAAACCTGCCCGCGATCGTGCACCCAGATGTCGTGACCGTTGCGGTTGCGCAAACGGTATTCCGCCTCGAAGCGCATCAGCCGTCCGCGCAAATGCTGATCGATCAAGGACATGACCTGATCGCGGTCGTCCGGGTGAACATTGTGTTTCCAGGTCTCGACATGCGGCGTCATTTCATCCGGGCCGTATCCCAGCATGCGCTTGAGCTGCGGGCTGAAATAGACCGCGTCGGTGAGCAGGTTCCAGTCCCACAGCCCGTCCATGGCCTGTTCGAGAGCAAAGCGCAGCCGCTCGTCGCGCGTGCTGCTTGCCCCATCCAGGCTCAGCCGCTTGCTGATATTGCGGGCGACGGACAGAAAGTAGTCGCGCCCCTGATGGCTGAAGTGCGTGGTGTTGACCTCGACCGGAATTTCGCCACCGTCCTGGTGGCGATGGCGCCCGACGAAGGTGTAGCAGTCGGCCGTGCGGATGACTTGGGCGATGTCGGCCCACTGCGGCAAGCCCTGCACATCCTTCTGCAGGCTGAGCACCGAATGATGCAGCACTTCGCTGGCGTGCAGCCCGAGATCGGCATAGGCCGCGCGGTTGCACCAGAGGATGTTGGACGTCACCGGGTCGAGCAGATACACCGCATCGGCCATGTGCTCAAACAGAATCTCCAGGGAAGGCAGGACGCCTTGCTCCGCAAACGCCATGATGTATCGCCCAGCCAAGACATCCCGGAGAGTTGCGTTGCGCAGGCCCGGGATGACCTGACGCGCGCTTTGCCGTGCGCTTTGCCGTGCGACCTCGCTGCGCAGCAAAAGAGGCTGAGTTTAGCGATTTATCAAAGCACGAAGCAATCGCGCCGCAGGCGCATCACCCGTGGCGATGTCGATGGTGCGCGTCGGGAAAGTGCGCGTGCGTATGCCGCAGCGGAGCATGGTCATGCGGGTGGCTGTGCTGCGTGCCTATCGGCACCGGCGGCTCATGCACATGATCGTGATGGCCGTCGTCTTTCGGGCCGCCGTGGACATGGCGGTGACTATGGTGCATCGCCTCGTGGTCGTGCGCATGCGCATGGCGTTCGCTGACGTGCAGCCAGACGCCCAGCGCCATCAGTCCACCCGCCAGCACCAGCCCCAGGGTGAGGGCTTCGCCGAGCAAAAGCACGGCCAGCGCGGCGCCGAAAAACGGCGCCACGGCGAAATACGCGCTTGTGCGCGCCGTACCCAGATGCCGCAGCGCCAGCACGAACAGCACCAGGCTGACGCCGTAGCTGGCAAAGCCGAGCACGCCTGCCGCCAGCACGATGGGCCAAGTCGGCCATTGCGCGCCGACCAGCATCGCCAGCAGCAGGTTGACCGCCCCGGCGATGAGCCCCTTGCTCATGGCGATAAAACTGGCATCGGCCAAGGCGACTTTGCGCGTGAAATTGTTGTCGAGCGCCCAGCCCAGGCAGGCGCCGATCACCGCCAGCCCCGGCCACAGACTGCTCCAGTCCAGCCTCACTCCCTGGCCGGGCCAGTTCAGCACCACACTACCCAGAACAATGGCCCCCATGCCCAAGGCGATGCGGCGATCGAAGTTTTCGCGGAACACAAACCAGGCCAACAAGGCCGTCAACACGCTCTCCAGATTGAGCAGCAGCGAAGCCCCCGCGGCCGGCATGCGCGAGAGGCCGAACATCAGCAGCACCGGCGCGCCCACACCGCCGCTGAAAATCGCGGCGGCCAGCCAGGGCCACTCACCGGCTTGCAAATGGGACGTAGCCGCTTCGCCGCTGCGCACGGCACGCAGCGCCCGCCAGGCGGCCAGGCCGATCCCCGAGCCCAGATACAGCAAGGCCGCCAGCAACCACGGGCTGGCGTCGGCCAGCAGCAGCTTGGCCAGCGGCGTGCTCGCGCCGAACAACAAGGCGGCGACGAGCGCCAGGGTGATGCCCTGATGGAGCGAAGCGTTGTGCGAAGGGGGTGTGAGAGAAGATGGCATGAGAGGGCGTGAGAGGCTTACGAAAGGTACGCCGCCCTGTCAGGACGTATGGCTTGTGACGTTTGGTAAACCCGGCTTGCCTGCGGCGATTGGCTGGCTAATGTTCAAAACAAAATCAGTCTGTGCGAATGTCCGCATGGACCCGCCAGACCTCTCTTCTTTCTCACGCATCATGGGAACCAAAATCTATCTGACCGGACTTGGAGTTCTGCTCATTGTCTGCTTGTCCGTCGGCTTTTACATGGGCTACAGCCATGTCTTCGCACCCGGGGCCTACAGCGTGCCCGATCAGGGCATCGCACAGGTTCCCCCAAGCCCGATCAGCGCGGCGAGCCACGCCGCACCTCAAAGCTGATCGTCAAGCCGGAAACACCCCGGTGCTCAGATAGCGGTCTCCGCGATCGCAGACGATGAACACGATGGTGGCGTTTTCCACTTCGCGGGCAATGCGCAGCGCCACTTCGCAGGCGCCGGCCGCGCTGATGCCGCAGAACAGCCCCTCCTCGCGGGCGAGCTTGCGCGCCATGTTCTCTGCCGCGGCCTGGCTGACGTACTCCAGCCGGTCCACCCGCTGCGGTTCGTAGATCTTGGGCAGGTATTCCTGCGGCCATTTACGGATGCCGGGAATGCGCGAACCTTCCTCCGGCTGCGCGCCGATGATCTGCACCGCCGGGTTCTGCTCCTTGAGAAAGTGCGACACCCCGGTGATGGTGCCGGTCGTGCCCATGGCGCTGACGAAGTGGGTGATGCGCCCTTCTGTGTCGCGCCAGATCTCGGGGCCGGTGGTCTCGAAGTGCGCCCGCGGATTGTCGGCATTGGCGAACTGATCGAGCATCAGACCCTTGCCATCGCGCTGCATCTGCTCGGCCAGATCGCGGGCGTATTCCATGCCGCCGCTCTTGGGGGTGAGCAGCAGCTCGGCGCCGAAGGCTTTCATGGTCTGGGCGCGCTCGATGCTGAGGTCTTCGGGCATGATGAGCACCATGCGATAGCCCAGAATGGCGGCGGCCATCGCCAGGGCGATGCCGGTATTGCCCGAGGTGGCCTCGATCAACGTGTCGCCGGGTTTGATGGCGCCGCGCTCCTGCGCGTGGCGAATCATGGAAATCGCCGCCCGGTCTTTCACCGATCCGGCCGGATTGTTGCCTTCGAGCTTGCCCAGGATCACGTTGCCGCGCCGCGCATTGTCGGCGCCGGAGATGCGCTGCAACTGCACCAGCGGGGTGTTGCCGATCACCTGATCGATGGTGAGGTAGGACATGGAAGTCTCCTGAAAGTTTCAGCGGAAATCAGCGGCGGGCAGCTTGGGCCGCCTCAGTTCAGGCCGGCCTTGCCCGGCAGATCGAGGGCGCAGAGATCCATCGCCGCCTCGCGCCAATGACGCTGTGCCTGGTCTTCACGCTCAATGCCTTCGAGCAGTTGCGCCAGCGCGGCATGAATCTGCCCGCGCAAACGTCTTTCGTCATCACTGCAAGACTGGATGGCCTTTTGCAGATGCTGCTGCGCCTTGCCCCAGAGCTGCATTTCGGCACAGGCCGCGCCCGCGGTGAAATACGCCTGCGCCTCTTGCGGCCAGCGGCCCAGCCACTGCTCGGTCTGGGCGACAAAACCAGCGTCAATGCCCGTCAGCATGGCGCGCAGGCTGGGCATGAACAGACCCGGCTCGGCCTGCGGGCGGTTGAGCGCGTCGATCAGCAGTTGCCGCGCTTCGCCGACTTCACCGGCTGCGGCGAAGCCTCGGGCGGCCGCAATCACGAGGGTGGGGTCGGTGCGCTCCTGCGCGGTCAGCCGGTGCCAGGTCGTGCGCAGGGCCTGCGGGTCGTCGCCTGCCTGTCGCAACAGCCCGGTGGCTGCGGTATGCAGCATGGCCTGCGCGGCTGCGGGATGCAGGGCGCCATGTTTGAGCAGGGTGCGCGCCAGCCGCAGCACGGCAGCATGATCGCCCACCTTGCGCGCGGCCTGCAGCTCAATGCGCAGCGCGTGGGTGCGCCGCTGCACCCCGGCGGGCAGCGCGCGCAACTGGGCCAGCGCCTCGCGCGGCTGCTTGGCGTCGAGTTGCCACTGCGCCTTCAGCAGCGCACCGGCATCGCGGGCGGGTTGCGGCAGTTGTTCCAGATAGGCGTCGCGCCGGTCATAGGCCTGGAGTTGCTGCGCTGACTGCGCCGCGGTCATCAGCGCGGCGGGAGCGAAATCGGTGAACTCGGCCGCGCGCTGCGCCGCGCGCTCGGCCCTGCGAAAGCGGCCGCCGAAATAATCGAACATGCCGTTGTGCAAGGCCTGCGCGGCCAGTCGCATCCGCCGCCGCGCCCGGAACTCTGCCGCCGCCTGCGGCATGCCCAGCAGCAGTGACAGACCGCGCAGCACCAGGTAGAACACCACGAAAGCCAGCAGCAGCAATAAGACCGCGAAGTTGAGCGACACATCCACCCGCCAGGGGGGCAGCAGCACGGCGACGTTGCCGGTATTGAGGGTCGTGCCCAGGGCCAGCAGCACGGCGGCCGCGGCCAGAATCAGCACCCAGATGAGCCAGCGCATCAGGGGGCTCCGCTATCCAGCGTGGAGAGCACGGCCAGCGACTCCAGATTGGCTGCGGGATTGGCCGAGAGGTCGAGCTGGGCGGCCTGACGGGCGAGCGACAGCGCCTGCACCATGCGCGGCTGGCGCTTGTCGAAATAGGTTTTCAGCGCCTCATCGATGCCTCGCATATCGCTGCGATACGCCACCGCATTGCGCGAAAGCAGATCGAGACGGGCATTGAGGATGCGCAGTTTGAGGTTCTCGCGCAGGAATTCGCCCTGCTGCGGCGAAGCCAGCAAAGCGTCGCGCGAGCCCACGCGGGTGATGCCGAACAACTGCACTAGCGAGGCGCGAAAGCGCTCGAACCAGTCGCCCAGCCACGGCGCCCAGCGCGGGCCTGCGGCCGACGCCGGGGCCACGGGCGGGGTGCCCGGTGCGCTGGCGCCGTGGGCCGGTCCCGCCGCCGAAACTAGCCGCAAACTATCCACCAGCGCGGCCAGATCGTTGAGTTTGTGCGCGGCTGCGGCGATGTCGGGCGTGACGGCGCTGCGCAGCCGCGTCAGGTCGGACTGCACCGCGCGGCGCAGGATTTGCGCCTTGGGATTGGGCGAGCGCGCCAGTCGCGCATCGGCGCTTTGCAGGGTGGCGATGAGCGGCTGCACATTGCCGATCAGCTGGGCCTGCTGCTGCGCCAGGGCGATGAGCTGACCGGTTTCGGACAGGCGGGCCTGATCGCGGGTCTTGGCAAAGTCTGCATACAACGTCTCCAGCGCCTGACGCTGCGCCGCGAAATCTTGCTGGCGCGATTCGAGCACCGCGAGCCGCGTCGTGAGATCGCGCACCGAATCGCTGGCCTGTTTGGTCAGGGTCTTGGCCTCGATGGCATCGGTCGTTGCGGTTTGCAGGCGCTGCGCAATTTCCGCCTGGGTGGCATACAGGCGGTTGTTCAGCCACCACGCCATCGCCACCAGAGCGACGACGAGGGCAACGAGAACCGGCCAGACCCAGCGGGCGCCCGGCAGGCCGACAGGCGTCGACTTCGTCAGTTCCGCCGATGGTGGCAGGGCCGCAGGCTCAGGAGAAGCTGCAGCCGAAGCAGCAACCTGCGCAGCCGCAGGCGCTTGCGCCGGAGAAGGCTCTGCCTCGGGAAGGGTGCTGGGCTCAGTCATGCGGGCATTCTAGGAGTCTGTCAGGCTCGGGGCTGCGGCCAGACGATGCAAAGTGGACAGCACCTCTTCAAGCGGCGCGCGGGTCAGTTCCACCCGCCCGAAGCCTGCTTCGCTCAAGGCGCTGGCGATGCGCGGGTGGATGGCCAGCGCTCGCTGCGGATGCAGCACGGCGGCGTCCAGCCCGGCCGGTTCGAGCAAGCGCTGCAGGTTATGCACGGCCTCAGTCGAGGAAAACAGCCACCAGCCGCCGCTACCCAGCGCAGACTGCAGCAACGCCGCGGTCTGCGCGTTGTATTCGGGCGCCAGCCGACTGTAGGCCTCAATGACTTTAACCTTGGCGCCCGCCGCTTCGAGCTTGCGTTGCAGCAGGTCGCGGCCCGGCCCGCCGCGGAAGATCAGCGCATGGCGCCCGGCCCACGGAAAAGACGCCACCGGCCCCGGTGCGAAAGCGAGTTGAAGCGCGTTCCACAAGGCCTCGGAGTCGCCCTCGCCGCCCGGCTCATCGCCTCTCAAGGAAACGCAGGGCCGCCCCAAGTTTTCTTGACCCCCTCGGGGGGCGGGCTGGGCGAAGCCATGCCCTGGGGGCGCCGCGCCCGGCGCGATGAGCCGCGGCCACGGCGCGTCGTCAGGCTGCGCGGTCAAAGCCCGGCGCACCGCGCGCAAGCTGCCCTCGCCGACGACGCCGATGGCGCAACGCGCGGGCCAAGGCTGGCGCAGCGCCGCGAACACCGCAGCCACCGCCGTAGGGCTGACGGGAATGGCCAGATCGGTCTGTGGCAAAGCGGCCAAGGCAGCGTGAAAACGGGGCAGATCGCCCGGCGGGCCGATGTGTTGCAGCGGAAAGTCGAGCATCTGCACACCGGCTGCGGCCAAAATCTCATGCGCTCCTCCAGACTGCGAGGACGCCCGGGTGGAGATCAGCGTGGTGTTGAGCATCGTTACCCCGCTTTGCCTGGAGCCATCAACCGGGAAAACTCAATGCGAACCGAGTTGCGCCAGCAGCGCGTCGGCGCCCTGTTCGCGCAACTGCCGCGCCACTTGCTGCCCCAGCGCCTCGGCCTGCGCCAGATCGGTGACGCGCCCACGCTGCTGCGCGTGCAGCGCCTGGCTGCCGTCGGGCAGCCCCAATACGGCGCGCAGATGCATTGCCTCGCCCTCCAATGTGGCATAGGCGCCCATCGGCGTGGTGCAACTACCGCCCAGCCCCCGCGACACCGCGCGCTCCGCATGGGTGCACAAGGCCGTGGGCGGATGGTTGAGCGCAGCCAGCGCCTGCGCCAGATCGGGCCGGCCGGCGCGAATTTCGATGCCCAGCGCCGCCTGCCCGACGGCCGGGAGCATGTCTTCCGGTTCGATGACGGTGCGCACCCGCTCGCCCAAGCCCAGCCGCTTGAGCCCCGCTGCCGCCAGCAGGATGCCGGCATACTGCCCTTCGTCGAGCTTGCGCAGCCGGGTGTCGAGGTTGCCGCGCAGCGCCTGCACTTTCAGATGCGGATAGCGCGCGCGCAGTTGCGATTCGCGCCGCAAACTGGAGGTGCCGACCACCGCGCCCGCAGGCAGATCGGCCAGATGGGCGTAATGCGGGCTGACCCAGGCGTCTCGCGGGTCTTCACGCTCCATCACCGCGGTGAGCGCAAATCCGGTCGGCAGCACCATGGGCACGTCCTTGAGCGAATGCACCGCGAGGTCGGCATGGCCCTGCTCCATGGCCACTTCGAGTTCCTTGACGAACAGCCCCTTGCCGCCGATCTTGGCCAGCGATTTGTCGAGAATCTGGTCGCCCTGCGTGGTCATGCCGAAAATCCGCACATCGCACTGCGGATACAGCCCCTTGAGCAGATCGCGCACATGCTCGGCCTGCCAAAGCGCCAGACGGCTTTCGCGGGTAGCAATGACGAGGGACGGGGGGGGAGTGAAAGTGGAAGTCATCGAATGATTCTAAAGAGCCGGTTCGCGCCGTGGCTGAATTCGGTGCCTGGAAGGCCACAGATCGGGGCATTGGGGTTCGATCGGCCTGCGGCAGCGCAATTCCGGAGTCGGTGCGGGCGCGCATCTTGCTTCGATTTGTCTGGGCGCTGATAGCATCACTGCGCCCCAATTTCGTGCCCATTCAACCCCTCTTCGCCATGCCGACACGCCCCTCAGCCGCACGCAACGCCTCCGATCCCGACGCACCCCTGTTCGACGACATCCGCCTGCTCGGGCGTCTGCTGGGCGACCTGATCCGTGAGCAGGAGGGGCAGGAGATGTTCGACATCGTCGAAACCGTACGCCAGCTCTCGGTGAAATTTCACCGCGACGGCGACGCCAAGGACCGTCGCGCCCTCGACAAGTTGCTCAGCAGCTTGAGCCGCGACCAGGCGGTCAGCGTGATACGCGCCTTCAGCTACTTTTCCATTCTCGCCAATATCGCCGAAGATCACCATGTGCTGCGCCGCGCCGAGCAGGATGCCGAGCGTGGCGCCCCGCCGCAGCGCGACAGCGTGCGCGCCGCCCTGGAGACGCTCAAGGACTCCGGCGTGGATCGGCAACAACTCCTGCAGTTTTTCGACCAGGCGCTCATTTCCCCGGTACTCACCGCCCACCCCACCGAGGTGCAGCGCAAGAGCGTGCTCGACGCCGAACGGGCGCTGGCGCGACTGCTGGTCGAACGCGACGCGACCCGTCTGCCGCAAAAGCGCGCCGACATCGAAGACGCCATGCGCGCCCGCGTAGTGCAGCTCTGGCAGACGCGGCTGCTGCGCTACGTCAAGCTGAAAGTGTCGGACGAAATCAAGAACGCGCTGTCGTTTTATGGCGCCACGTTTTTTTCGCAATTCCCGCGCCTGTATCGCAACCTGGAGCGCGACATCGAGGCGCTCTTTCCCGCAGGCGGGCAAGACCTTGCCAAGACCGATCTGCCGGCCTTTTTCCGCATGGGCCACTGGATCGGCGGCGACCGCGACGGCAATCCCTTCGTCACCGCCGACACCCTGAGCTACGCCTTGCGCATGCAGTCGCGCACCGCCATCGAGTTCTACATGGCCGAAGTGCACGCCATCGGCGGCGAGCTGTCGATCTCGGCGCTGCTGGCCAGCGCCAGCCCGGAACTGATGGCCCTGGCCGAACAGTCGCCCGATCTGTCGGAACACCGCAGCGACGAGCCCTACCGGCGTGCGCTCATCGGCATGTACGCGCGCCTAGCCGCCAACCTGCGCAAGCTCGCCGGGGTGCAGGCCCTGCTGCCCGAAGTGGGCAGCGCCGAGCCTTATGCCAATGCCGACGAGTTCATCGCCGATCTGCGCATCATCCACGACTCGCTGCACCGGCATCATGCCGGGCCGCTGGCGCAGACTCGGCTCGACCCGCTGATCCGCGCCGCCGGGGTGTTCGGCTTTCGCCTGGCCACCATCGACCTGCGGCAAAGCTCCGATCAGCACGAAGCCGTGCTGCGCGAACTGCTCGCCGCCGCGGGTCTGTGCCCCGACTACAGCCATCAGGATGAAGCCGCCAAGCAGGCGCTGCTCATCCGCTGCCTCAACGACCCGCGTCCGCTGCGTCTGCCGCACCACGTCTATTCCGACTGGGCGCGCAGCGAACTGGCCGTGTTCGACCGCGCCTACAGCGCCCGGCGCGACTTCGGCCCGCGCGCCATCCGCCAGTACATCATCTCGCACTCCGAGACCGTCAGCGATCTGCTTGAACTGCTGTTGCTGCAAAAGGAAGCCGGGCTGTTCCACGGCACCCTGGGCAGCCACGACAGCTACGCCGAGCTGCTGGTGGCGCCGCTGTTCGAGACCATCGAAGACCTGCGCAACGCCCCGGCCATCATGCGCGACTTCTATGCCCTGCCCGGCATCGCGGGGCTGGTGCAGCGCTCCGGCGGCGAGCAGGAGATCATGCTGGGCTATTCCGACAGCAACAAGGACGGCGGCTTCTTCACCTCCAACTGGGAGCTGTACTGCGCCGAGGTCGCGCTGGCCGATCAGTTCGAACAGCTCAAGGCTGAGCATGGCATCACCCTGCGGCTGTTCCACGGTCGTGGCGGCACGGTGGGACGCGGCGGCGGACCGAGCTTCGACGCCATCCTCGCCCAGCCGCCGGGCACGGTGAATGGCCAGATCCGCCTGACGGAACAGGGCGAGGTCATCACCAGCAAATACGGCAATCCCGAAATCGGGCTGCGCAACCTCGAAACCCTGGTGGCCGCCACGCTGCAGGCCACGCTGCTGCCGCAGACCAAGACCGCGAGCAAACCCCCGGCGCGCTTTCTCGACGCGGCTGCCGCCCTGTCCGAAGCCTCCATGGCGGCCTACCGCAAGCTGGTGTACGAAACCCCGGAATTCACCGATTACTTCTATAGCGCCACCCCCATTTCCGAGATCGCCGAGCTCAATATTGGCAGCCGTCCGTCCTCGCGCAAGGCCACCCGCGCCATTGCCGACCTGCGCGCCATTCCCTGGGGCTTCTCATGGGGCCAGTGCCGCGTGGCGCTGCCCGGCTGGTATGGCTTCGGCAGCGGGGTGCAGGCCTTCCTCGACGCCAATCCCGACGGCCTCAAGCTGCTGCAGCGCATGGCCAAGCAGTGGCCCTTCTTCGCCACCCTGCTGTCGAACATCGACATGGTGCTGGCCAAGACCGATCTGCGCGTGGCGCAGCGTTATGCCGAACTGGTGGCCGACCCCAAGACGCGCCAGAAAGTGCTCAAGGCGCTGCAGCGCGAATGGCAACTCACCACCGATATGCTCACCGCCATCACCGGCAACACCGAGCGCCTGGCCGACAACCCCACGCTCAAGCGTTCGATCCGCGCCCGCTTTCCGTACATCGACCCGCTCAACCACCTGCAGATCGAACTCCTGCACCGCTTCCGCGAAGGGCAGACCGACGAGCGCACCAAGCGCGGCATTCACCTGAGCATCAACGGCATCGCCGCGGGGCTGCGCAATACCGGCTGAGGGCAGTTACGGGTTCCAGCCGCGCAGCGCCTGCATCGCCGCGTCGTAGCCGATTTCGATCGATTCTTCGGCGCGGCCGAATTCGAGAAAGCGGATGTCGCCCAGCGGCGGCCGAATGAGCAAGTCGGGCGGCTCGATGCGCAGACGGCTTTCGGTGATGTGCATTTCCATCACATTCACCGAAGCCAGCAGCACCTCGAACACATTGGGCAGCGGTTCCTCGCGGTCGGCCCAGCGCTCGAACTGATCCTTGGCCGGGGCGCTCGGGGCTTGCAGGCGCTGCTTGAGATCGGCCATCACCCGCCGATAGTCGGCCACCCAACGGCCCGCAGGTCCTTCCACCGAAGTTTCGCGGCGCCGGGGTTTGGGCCGCAGCCGTCGCTTGAGCCGACCGTCCACCACGCCATGATTGAGATCGACCGCAATCACCTGGTCCGCCCCCATGGCACGCACCACGCTGACCGGCACCGGGTTGCTCAAGCCCCCGTCCACCAACACCCGCCCATCCACGCGCACCGGGGTGAACACGCCCGGCACCGCGATGCTGGCGCGCACCGCCTCGATCACATCGCCTGAGCGCAGCACCACCTCGGCGCCGCTGTGCAGATCGGTGGCAATCGCAGCAAACGGGATCGACAGCGCCTCGATCTGCGTCGCCGGCAAATGCTCGCGCACCAGTTCGGTGACCTTGGCGCCGTCGATCAGCCCCGAGCGAGGAAACACCACGTCGAAAAACGACAGGGTCTTGCGCCAGTCGAAGGTCTTGAACGTGGCCTCCAGCCCGTCGGTGCGCCCCGCAGCGGCAATGGCGCCAACCAGCGCGCCGATGCTGCACCCGGCGATGAAATCGATGCGCACGCCGGCATCGGCCAAGGCCCGCAGCACACCCAGGTGTGCCATGCCGCGCGCGGCGCCGCCGCCCAGCGCCAAGCCGAGCCGGGGTCTTGGCGCTGAGGTCGAAGGCATGGAGACAGGCGCTGTTTGCATGGCGAAAGCATAAGTCCAGCGCTATGGATGCGCTAAGACTCGCTCCCTAGAGTTCTTTTCACGCCAAGTCGGCGTTTGTTCAACTTCTTCAGGGAGCTTCATCATGAAAATTCGCCAATCCATGCTCATCGCCACGCTGGCACTCGCTTCGGCCGCAGCCGGGGTCAGCGCTTTCGCCTCGAATGACGGGGGCAACGACGCGCGCATCATCCCCAACGCCAAGATCAGCCTGAGCCAGGCCGTCACCGCCGCCGAGCAGCATGTGGGCGGCACGGCCTCCAAGGCCGAAGTCGAGCAGCACGCGGGCAAGGCGGTGTATGACGTGGAAGTGGTCAAAGGCGCGCAGGTGTTCGACGTGAAAATCAGCCCGGATCAAGGCACGGTGATCGCCTCGACCCAAGACCGCAACGATCACGACGACCACGATCAGCAGGACTGATCGCTGCAACCGCCTCCTTTCATCCGGAAGCCCTCCGGGTGTCGCGGAGGCGGTGTAGTTTTGTCAACTCACAAAAACACCGCCACGCCATGCTGCATTTTCCTGCTTTCTGGAACGCCCTCAATCTGGGGCTCTACACCCATTGGGCCGCTCACGGCACGGCGTCACAAGCCAGCATCGACGTGGCGCTGTTCTTCGCCGAATACGCCATCTACGCCGCGCCCCTGCTGTTGATCTGGGGCTGGCTGCGCCACCCGGACGCGCTGCGCCCCCCGCTGCTGCAAGCCGCGGTGGCGGCCCTCGTGGCGCTGGGCATCAATCAACTCATCGGGCTGGTGGTGTTCGAGCCGCGCCCCTTCGCCCTCGGCCTCGGCCCTGCGCTGCTGGAGCATGCGCCGGACAGCGGCTTTCCCAGCGATCACCTCACCGTGATCGCCTCGGTCGCGACGAGCCTGCTCCTCACGCCGACATGGCGCCGGGCCGGTCTGCTGCTGGCACTGCTGGGCCTGCCGGTGGCCTGGGCGCGGGTGTATCTCGGCGTGCATTGGCCGCTCGACATGGCGGGCGCCGCGCTGGTGGGATTGATGGCCGCGCTCGTCGTCCATCTGGCGCGGCATCGTCTGCTGGAGCCTGCCATGCCCTTGCTCACGGGCCTCTATCGCAAACTGTTCGCACCGGCCATTCGTCAAGGCTGGGTTTTACGATGAAGCAAATTGTCACCCCACAGCCCACTGCCATGACGGTTCCCCATTTATCTCGCAGCGTTTTGCTCGCCGCTCTGCTTCTAGGCGGTTGCGCCAGCTATCACCCCGAGCCGCTGCCGACTTCCGCCGATCTGGCCGCATCGGCGAACCACCTGGATGTGGCGCGCAGCAAAATCGCGCTGCCCGCGCTGACCCGCTACAACTTCGATACCGCCAAGCCGCTGGACGCCACCGGGCTGGCCATCCTCGCCGTGCTCAACAACCCGCAGCTCAAGGCCGAGCGCGCAAGGCTGGGTGTGGCCCGCGCGCAAGCCTTCGACGCCGGGCTGCTGCCCGATCCGCAACTCGGCCTGTCGCGAGACTTCCCCGGCAACAGCGCGGGAGCAACGACTTCGGCATACAACCTCGGGCTGTCTTACGACATTGCCGCACTCATCACTCACCACGCCGCGCAAAGCGCCGCACAGCACGCCGCAACCCAGGTCAACTTGCAAGTGCTGTGGGCCGAATGGCAGACCGTGGCGCAAGCCCGCCTGCTCTACACCCAGATCACCGGCAACGCGGCGCGGCTGAAACTGCTGGAGCAGGAACGCGCCTTGTTCGCGCAGCGCCTGCAGCGCAGCCAGGCCGCGCTGGCGCAGGGCAATGTCACCCGGCTCGACGTGGACGCCCAGCTCGTCCCGCTGCAAGCCCTCACCCAGACCATTCAGCAGATCGAACGCCAGCAGCTCGGTCTGCAATCGCAGCTCCATGCCCTGCTCGGGCTGCAGGCCGATGTACCGCTGCCGCTGGCCGCGCCCTCTGAACAAGCCGCGCCCACTGCCGCGCAGGTGGCCGCAGCGCTCAAGCAACTGCCGCGCATCCGCCCCGATCTGATGGCGCTGCAGGCTGGCTATGCCGCGCAGGAGCAGAAGGTCTGGCAGGCCGTGCTCGGGCAGTTCCCCGCCTTCAATCTGGGCTTCACCCGCGCGCGCGATACCGCCGGGGTGAACACCGTGGGCTTCGGCGTGAGCATCAGCCTGCCGCTGTTCAACCGCAATCAGGGCGTGATCGCCACGCAGCGCGCGACCCGCGCGCAACTGCTGGCCGACTATCAGGCCCGGCTCGATCAGGCTGACGCCGATGTACGGCAGGCGCAGGCCGACATCGCGCTCCTGCAGCAGCAGCGTCAGACTCTGCAGGACGCGCTGCCTGCGCTGGAATCGGCCGATGCCGCCGCACAGCAGGCGCTGCAGCAGGGCGGCATGAGTCTGCTGGAATTCATCAACCAGCGCACCGCCCTGCTCGACCAGCGCCTGGCGCTGCAGGCCAACGGGCAACAGCACGCCGAGCAAATTCTGGCCTTGCAACTGCTCACCGGTCTTGGCCCCTACCGTCAGACCGCCGCCCAAGTTACCCCGTCCAAATCCAACGCCGCACCGCTATGACCCTGCCCAATCGTGCCCGCCTCGCCCTTCTCGCCGCGCTGAGTCTGCCCTCGCTTTTCCTGACCCTCGGCAGCCTGCCGAGTGCGTTCGCCGCAGACAGCCCCATCTCCGCACAGGTACAGACCGCGCCGCTGCAACGCGGCGAGCTGCTGCACACCCTGCGCGCCTATGCCGTGGTGCAGGTGCCTGCCAGCCAGACTCAGGCCATCACCTTCCAGCATGCCATGCAGGTGCAAACCGTGGCCGTGCATGTCGGCCCGGCCGTGCGCACGGGCGCGGTGCTGGCCACGCTGCGCAGCGTGGCCAGCACCGCGCTGGCCTACAGCCAGGCGCAGACCGCCGTTTCTTTTGCGCAGGGCGAGCTTGTCCGCATGACCGCGCTCAAGGCGCAACAACTCGCGACGCAGGCGCAGGTCGATGCGGCGCGCAAGGCCCTGACCGACGCGCAGGCGCAACTGCACAGCCTGCAGCAACAAGGCGCAGGACAAGCGGTCACGCGGGTGCTGGCGCCGCAAGACGGCGTCGTGCTGGCGGTGAACGCCGCGCCGGGTGATCTGCTGGCCGCAGGCAGCCCGTTGCTGCAACTCGGGCGCAGCGGCAGCCTGCAAGCGCTGGCCGGCGTGCCGCCGGAAGACGCGCCGCGCCTGCAGCCCGGCCAAGCCGTGCGGCTGACCTCGGTGTTCGACCCGGCGCAGCACTGGCAGGGCACCATCCGCAGCGTTAGCGCGGCCATCAACCCCAAGACCCAGCGCCTGGACGTGCAGATCGCCCTGCCTGCTCAGGCCGGTCTTCCTCCGGCTGGAGCCAGCGTGCAGGCCGACATGGTGCTCGGCCGCTGGCGTGGCTGGGTCGTCCCGCGCGACGCCGTGCTGCAGGACGAGCGCGGCGCCTTCGTGTTTCAGGACGACCACGGCAAGGCGCTACGCATCCCCGTGCAGATCGCCATTGAAAGCGGCCTGCAAACCGGCATTACAGGCGCTTTGAATCCGGCCATGCCGCTGGTCGTCTCCGGCAACTATGAACTTCGCCCCGGCATGGCGCTGCGCGTGATGGGAGCCCAGCGATGAGCGGCGCCTCGGTCTGGCTGCAACGCCATCGACGCTCCGTCTTATTTCTGCTCGCGCTGCTGGCAGTCGGCGGGGTGTTTGCCGCGTTCAAGCTGCCGGTGGGGCTGTTTCCCAATGTGGACTTCCCCCGCGTGGTGGTCAGCGCCGATGCGGGCGACCGCCCCGCCAGCCAGATGATGTTGCAAGTCACGCAGCCGCTGGAGCAGGCGGTACGCCGCGTGCCCGGCGTGGTGGATGTGCGCTCGACCACCAGCCGCGGCACCGCCGATATTTCGGTGAGCTTCGACTGGGGCACGCCCATGGCGCTGGCCGCGGTGCAGGTCAACGAAGCGGTCACGCAGATGCTGCCGCAACTGCCGCCCGGCACCCAGGTGTCGAGCAAGCGCATGGACCCGACGGTCGACCCGGTCATCGCCTACAGCCTGACCTCGAACGCACTCACCGCCGCAGGGCCGCCCCAAGGCGGTGCGCGCCCCCTCGGGGGGCAGCGAGCCTCGGCGAGCGTGGGGGCATATACACCGACTCAGCTCTACGACCTGGCCGAGTTCCAGTTGCGGCCGCTGCTCTCCAGCATCGGCGGGGTGGCGCGGGTGCAGATTCAGGGGGGTGCGCAGGAGGAATATCACGTCACCCTCGATCCGCTGAAACTGCAGGCGCTGGGGCTGGCGCTGCAGGATGTGAGCAACGCAGTCAGCGCCGCCAACGGCGTGCAGGCCGTGGGCCATCTGCAAGACCGCTACAAGCTCCTGCTCGCCCTGGCCGACTCGCGCCTGCATGATGCCGGGCAGATCGGCGACATTGTGCTGCGGGCCGGGCCGGACGGCGTCATTCGCCTCAAAGACGTGGCGCGCATCTCGCGCAGCACCGTGCCGCAATGGGTGCGCATCACCGCGAACGGGCAGGACGCCGTGCTGCTCAATATCTACCAGCAGCCGGGCGGCAACACCGTGCAGATCGCCCGCCATGTGCGCGAACTGCTCGCCAAAACCCCGCTGCCGCCCGGCGCGCATCTGGCCAGTTGGTACGACCAGAGCACCCTGGTGGTGGACAGCGCCGCCAGCGTGCGCGACGCCATTCTGATCGGCGTGGCGCTGGCAGGGCTGGTGCTGCTGCTGTTTTTGCGCAGCCTGAAAATCACCCTCATCGCCATGATCACCGTGCCCGCCGTGCTGGCCGCGACCGTGGTGCTGCTTTACGCCCTGGGCATGAGTTTCAACATCATGACCCTGGGCGGCATGGCGGCCGCTGTGGGCTTGGTGATCGACGACGCCATCGTGATGAGCGAGCACATCGTGCGGCGGTTGGGTGAGATGCGCCATCGCGGCGAAGCGCAAGCGCGGCACAGCGGCATTCTGCATGCGGCGATGGAGTATTTGCGGCCGCTGGCCGGGTCGAGTGCGTCCACCGTGGTCATCTTCCTGCCGCTGGCCTTCCTCTCCGGCGTCACCGGCGCTTTTTTCAAGGCGCTGTCGCTGACCATGGCCGCCGCCCTGGTCATCTCCTTTTTCGTCGCCTGGCTGGCCGTGCCGCTGCTGGCCGACAAGCTGCTCTCACCCAAGGACATCGCGCGCGAAGCGCAGCATGAAAACGGCCGCTGGCTCTCTGCCGTGCAACGCGGCTATGCGCGAGTGCTGGGCGCCAGCCTGCGCCGCCCGTGGCTGGCCGCGCTGGGACTGGCGCCGCTGCTGCTCGCGGGCTGGTTGGCGTACGGGCAAGTGGGCAGCGGCTTCATGCCGCATATGGACGAAGGCGGTTTTATTCTCGACTACCGCACCCCGCCCGGCACCTCGCTGACCGAGACCGACCGCATCCTCGCGCAAGTGGAGCAGATTCTGCGCACCACGCCCGAAGTGCAGACCTGGTCGCGCCGCACCGGGGCGCAGCTCGGCGGCGGCGTGACCGAAGCCAACGAAGGCGACTTTTTCGTGCGTCTCAAGCCCCCGCCGCGCAAGTCGATCGACGTGGTGATGGAGGAGGTGCGCCAGCGCATCGAAACCCAGGTGCCCGGCGTGAAAATCGAGCTCGCGCAGTTGATGGAAGATCTGATCGGCGACCTCACCGCCGTGCCGCAGCCCGTGGAGATCAAAATCTTCGACGACAACCCGCAGCAGCTCGCCCAGCTTGCGCACCATACGGCGGCGGCCATCGGCAAGATTGCCGGCGTCGTCGATGTGCGCAGCGGCATCAAGCCCGCGGGCGACGCGCTCGACATCCATATCGACCCCACCCGCGCCGCGCTCGAAGGCGTCGATCCGCAGCAGGTGCAGCAGCAGTTGCAAACCTTGATCGGCGGTAGCGTGGTGACGCAAATCCAGCAAGGCCCGAAGATGGTCGGCGTGCGGCTGTGGACGCCGCTGGCGCTGCGTCAAACGACCGACGACATCGCCCGCCTGCCGCTGCGCGCGCCCGACGGCCATGTGTTCACCCTGGGTCGCATCGCCAGCCTCAAGGTGCTCACCGGCCAGCCGGAAATCCACCGCGAAAACCTCAAGGCGATGGCTGCGGTCACCGCGCGTATCAGCGGGCGCGATCTGGGCTCGACCATTGCCGACGTCAAAAAAATCATCGACGCGCCAGGTTACTTTCCGCCCGGCGTCTATGCCCAGCTCGGCGGGCTGTACAAGCAGCAGCAAATCGCGTTTCAAGGCCTGATCAGCGTGCTCGGCGCGGCGGTGCTGCTGGTGTTTTTGCTGCTGCTTTTTTTGTACGAGCGTTTCAAGGTGGCGATCAGCATCCTGGCCATGCCACTGCTTGCGCTGCCCGCGGTGTTCATTGGCCTGTGGGCGGCAGGCATCGAGCTCAACATCTCGGCGATGATGGGCATGACCATGATCGTGGGCATCGTCACCGAGGTCGCGATTTTCTACTTCAGCGAAGTGCAGTCCTTGCTGCGCGAGCACCCTGAGCAGGGCCTGGACGCGGCGCTGGTGGCCGCCGGGCAGAACCGCATGCGCCCAATCGCCATGACCACGCTGGCGGCCATGCTGACGCTTGCGCCGCTGGCCCTCGCGCTGGGGCAAGGCTCTGCCATGCAACAGCCGCTGGCCGTGGCCATCATCGCGGGGCTGGCGGTACAGATGCCGCTGGTGCTGCTGGTCATGCCCGTGCTGTTCAAGCTGATGCGAGGCCGGCTGGACGACGCCGAGGCCGACGACAATCTGCCGCTGTCTGCAGTCTCTCCCCCTACCGAGTGAACCATGCGCATTCTCCTGGTTGAAGACGATCACATGCTGGGCGCCGCCACGCGCGAAGCCCTGCGCGACGCCACCCACGCGGTGGACTGGGTGCTCGACGGCGCGTCGGCGCTGAGCGCGGCGCAAGGCGGCGAATACGAGCTGATGCTGCTCGATCTCGGCCTGCCCAAGCGCGATGGCCTTTCGGTGCTGCAGGCGCTGCGGCAGTCGGGCAGCAACCTGCCCATCCTCATCCTCACTGCGCGCGACGCGCTCGAAGACCGGGTGCGCGGCCTCGACCTGGGCGCAGACGACTATCTGGTCAAACCCTTCGAGAGCGCCGAGCTGCTGGCGCGCATCCGCGCGGTGGCGCGGCGCCAGGGCGGACAGGCGCAGCCGGTGCTGTCCAACGGTGTGCTCGAACTCGACCCCGTTTCCCGCGAGGTGCGGTTTCAGGGGCAGACGCAGCGTCTGACCGCGCGCGAATACGCCCTGCTCCACGCGCTATTGCTGCGCCCCGGCGCCATTCTGTCGCGCAGCGAACTCGAAGACCGCATCTACGGCTGGAACGAAGAGGTGGAAAGCAACGCGGTGGAGTTTCTCATCCACAGCCTGCGCAAAAAACTCGCGCCGGATGTCATCAAAAACGTGCGCGGGGTGGGCTGGCTGGCGCCGCGCGGCGATACGGACAAGGCGCCATGAATCCCCTGGCCGCACTGCGCCATTGGGGCGCGCAATCGCTGCTGCGTCGGCTGTGGCTGTGGATGACGGTGAGTGTGGTTGTCGTCGGTCTGGGCACGGCGGCGCTGTCCTACTTTTTCGGCTATCAGGAAGCCAACGAACTGCAGGACGCGCAACTGCGCCAGATCGCCAGCCTGGTGCACCGCTGGGGCCATCTTCCTGACAGCGCGCTCAACCCCGCCGGGGCCGATGTCGATAAAGACGCCCGCATTGTGGTGCAGCGGCTGGGAGCACCCGTGGGTGCGCACGGCCTGCAGCTCTCCAAAGACCTGAGCGACGGCATGCATGTGGTGCAAAGCGGCGACCATGCCTGGCGCGTGTTCGTGCAGCAGGGCGACAAAGGCCGCATCGCCGTGGCGCAGCGCACCGATGTGCGCAGCGACGCCGCCATCGACAGCGCGCAGCGCACCCTGTTCCCACTGCTGGCGCTTATCCCGCTGCTGGCCCTGCTGTCTGCTTGGGTGGTGCAGCGGGCGCTGCGGCCGCTGCGGCAAATGGCGCAGGGCGTGGACGCGCGCAGCGAAGCCGATCTGCAGCCCCTGCCGCAAACCGATGTGCCGCAGGAAATCCTGCCCTTCGTGCACTCCATCAACCGCCTGCTGCAACGTTTGAATGCCGCGATGGAACAGCAACGCCGCTTCGTCGCCGACGCCGCGCACGAACTGCGCACCCCCATCGCCGTGCTCAGCATGCAGGTGGACAACCTCAAACCGCTGCAGCTCGAACCGCAGGCGCGGCAGCGCATCGGCGCGCTGCAAGACGGCCTGCGCCGCGCCCGCACCGTGGTGGAACAGTTGCTCAGCCTCGCCCGTTCACAAGGCGAGCAGACGACGCTGCGGCAGACGCTCGACCCGAGCGGGGTGATGCGCGAAGTGATCACCGATCTGCTGCCGCTGGCCGAGAGCCGCGGCATCGACCTGGGCATCGACCGCGCCGAGAAGGTGGAGATCGACACCGATCCCGCCCAGCTCTACACCCTGCTGCGCAACGCGGTGGACAACGCGCTGCGCTACACCCCGGAAGGCGGACGGGTCGATCTGCGGGTGCGGGCTGAGAGCGAACGCGCGGTCATCGAAGTGCAGGACAGCGGCCCCGGCATTGCGCCCGAGCAGTTGCAGCGGGTGTTCGACCCCTTCGTGCGCCTGCCGGGCGCGCAAAGCGAAGGCAGCGGGCTGGGCCTGTCCATCATCCGCCAGATCGCGCAGCGCCTGGGCGGCGAGGTGACGCTGCAAAACGCCGCAGAAGGCGGACTGATTCTGCGCTACAGCCAGTCCCTCACTTCGGCCAGATCCGGCTGAAATCGAAGGCGATGCGGCACTTGCCGAGGTCGAACTCCAGGGTTTCATCTGCCGCATCGGCCAGCTTGACGTAGCGCCCCTGCTGCAGGTGAAAGACCTTGCAGACACGATCGTCCACATTCACCAAGACGTAGTACCGCACGCCTTCGGTCTCGTAGATGGTGAACTTGGCGTGCTCGTCTTTACTCGCGGTGGACTTGGAGAGAATTTCAAACACCAGTTCCGGCGCGCGGGTGATGTAGGCACCCTCGACCGGATGGCAGATCACCAGATTGTCGGGCTGCACCACGGTATCGTCGCTGATGCGCCAGTCCACGGGAAGCAGCGCGCGGCAATCGGCGCAATGCTCCAACGCGGTTTCCAGCAGCCAGGCGATCTTGTTGCTCACCTCCTGATGCGCAAGCGACGGCGCCGGCGACATGGCATAGGCCGTGCCGCCGATCAGCTCCCAACGCCCTTCCCACAATTTGTAGTCGTCGTAGGTGTAGTGCGGCGGGTCGAATGCGTAGGCTCGGGACATGGTTCGCTCCTAGGAGGCTGTCGGGCTTGGGGCGTGGATGGCGAAAAATGGCGGTGGGGATGCCCTGTGGCGGCGGATTTGCCGCCCCATAGCCGTAGCTATGGGGCAAAAAGCCGCTGGCGCAGGGCGCCGCAGCGCCATTTTGCAGCCCACGATCTTCAAGTCCGACAGCCTCCTAGGGTGAATGCAATCTTAAACCCGCTTCGAAGCCGCTTTCACACCGGCTGCAGCCGGTAAATCTTGGCCGACGCGCCGTCTGAAATCAGGTAGATCGCGCCATCCGGCCCCTGGCGCACATCGCGGATGCGCTCGCCCAGATCAGCCAGCAGCGCCTCGCGCGCGACCACCTTGTTGCCGTCGAGCTGCAGCCGCCACAGCGCCTGCCCGGCCAGCGCGCCGACGAACAGGTTGCCGCGCCATTGCGGGAACACGCTGGCGGTGTAGAACGTCATGCCGCAGGGCGCGATGGATGTGGGCACCCAATAGGTCACCGGCTGCTCCATACCGGGCGCGCTGGTGGCGCCGCCCACGGGCGGGCAGTTGCCCACAGGGGCGCCATATTCGCAGCCGTAGGAAATTTTCGGCCAGCCGTAGTTGCGGCCCGCGCGGGTGATGTTGATTTCGTCACCGCCCTGCGGGCCGTGCTCGTGCGTCCACAACTCGCCCGTCACAGGATGGAGCGCCGCGCCCTGCACATTACGGTGGCCGTAACTCCAGATCTCCTCGCGCACCCCGGCGCGGCCGACGAAAGGGTTGTCTTTCGGCACGCTGCCATCCGGGTGAATGCGCACCACTTTGCCCAGGGTATTGGACAAATCCTGCGCCGCATCGCGCTGGCTGAAGCGGTCGCCCAGGGTGATAAACAAGGTGCCGTCTGGCGCGAACACCAGCCGTGAGCCGAAGTGCGCCGTGCTGTCGATTTTGGGCGTCTGACGGAAGATCACCTGCACGTCGCTCAGCCGGGTGCCGTCGTTTGAGAGCACCCCACGCGCCACCGCGGTGCCGTTGCGCCCGGCCTCGGCTCCCGTGCCCGCTTCGGCATAGCTCAAATACACGCGACGATTCGCCGCAAAGGCGGGATCGAGCGCCACGTCGAGCAAGCCGCCCTGCCCGCGCGCATCCACCGCGGGCACACCGACAATCGGCGCCGCCACCTTGCCGTCCAGACCGACGATGCGCAGCGCGCCGGTGCGCTCGGTCACCAGCATGCGGCCATCGGGCAGAAAGGTCAGCGCCCACGGCCGCGACAGACCGCTGACCACAATCACCGCCGCCGCTTTGACCGCGGGTTGCGTAGCGCCCGGCAACGGACTGGACGCCGCCGAGGCCGGGGTTTCGCCCCACACCAGCACCGCCCCGCCGCCGCAGGCGCCCAGCACGGTGCTGCCCAGCCCTGCGCCCAGCCAGCGCAGGGTGTGGCGGCGGGTGGGTGAAGTCGGATGCGATGGCGTTTGCATGGTCAGCCTCCTGGGACAGCGATGGGGATGCGGAACAAAAACAGATTCAGGCGCTTTGCTGGGCGTCGGTGTCGTGGTCGTCGCCGCCGCCGAACACCCGCTGCCGCAGCAGCCCGAGCTGATCGCGCACCCGTGCGGCCTGTTCGAATTCGAGATTGCGGGCGTGCTCGATCATGCGCTTTTCCAGACGTTTGATCTCACGCGCCACGTCCTGCGCGTTGTCGATCTGCAGTTCCGCAATTTCACGCTCCACGCTGCCCGCGCGCAAGCCCTTGCCCGGCGTCTGCACCACGCCGTCGATCAGATCACGCACCGATTTGTTGAGCGCTGTGGGAGTAATGCCATGTTCGGTGTTGAACGCAATCTGCTTGGCGCGGCGGCGCTCGGTTTCGTCGATGGCGCGACGCATGGAGTCGGTAATGCGGTCGCCGTACAAAATGGCCATGCCGCTCACATTGCGCGCCGCGCGGCCGATTGTCTGGATGAGCGAACGGGTGGAGCGCAGAAAGCCCTCCTTGTCGGCATCCAGAATGGCCACCAGCGACACCTCGGGAATGTCCAGCCCCTCGCGCAGCAGGTTGATACCCACCAGCACGTCGAACACGCCCAGCCGCAGGTCGCGCAGAATTTCCACGCGTTCCACCGTGTCGATGTCGGAGTGCAGATAGCGCACCTTCACGCCGTTTTCGTCGAGATAGTCGGTGAGCTGCTCGGCCATGCGCTTGGTGAGCGTCGTGATCAGCACGCGCTCGCCCTTGTTCACCCGCAGGCGAATTTCGCCCAGCACGTCGTCCACCTGGCTGCTTGCCGGGCGCACCTCGATGAGCGGGTCCACCAGCCCGGTGGGCCGCACCACCTGCTCCACCACCTGGTCGGCGTGCTGGCTTTCATAGTCCGCCGGGGTGGCGGAGACAAACACGGTCTGCCGCATCTTGCCCTCGAATTCGGCGAACTTGAGCGGCCGGTTGTCCAGCGCCGAAGGTAGCCGAAAGCCGTAGTCCACCAGAGTCTGCTTGCGCGCGCGGTCACCGTTGTACATGCCGTTGAACTGGCCGATGAGCACATGGCTTTCGTCGAGAAACATGATGGCGTCTGGCGGCAGATAGTCCACCAAGGTAGGCGGCGGCTCGCCCGGCGCGGCGCCCGAGAGATGGCGCGAGTAGTTTTCGATGCCCTTGCAGTGGCCGATCTCGGTGAGCATTTCCAGATCGAAGCGGGTGCGCTGCTCCAGCCGCTGCGCCTCCACCAGCTTGCCCATGCCGGTGAGCTCCTTCACCCGCTCGCGCAACTCCTGCTTGATGCCCTCCACCGCTTCAAGCACCTTTTCTCGCGGGGTGACGTAATGCGAACTGGGGTAGATGGTGAAGCGCGGAATCTTCTGCCGCACCACGCCGGTGAGCGGGTCGAACAGGGAGAGCGACTCGATCTCGTCGTCGAACAGTTCGATGCGCACCGCCAGCTCGGCGTGCTCGGCCGGAAAGACGTCGATGCGGTCACCGCGCACGCGGAAGGTGCCGCGAGTGAAATCGACCTCGTTGCGCTGGTACTGCATGCGCACCAGTTGTGCGATCACGTCGCGCTGGCCCATGCGGTCGCCGGTGCGCACCGTGAGAATCATGGCGTGATAGTCCGCAGGATTGCCGATGCCGTAAATCGCGCTCACGCTCGCCACAATCACCACGTCGCGTCGCTCCAGCAGACTTTTGGTGGCCGACAGGCGCATCTGCTCGATGTGCTCGTTGATCGCGCTGTCTTTCTCGATGAACAGATCGCGCTGCGGCACATAGGCCTCGGGCTGGTAGTAGTCGTAATAGCTGACGAAGTATTCCACCGCGTTCTTTGGAAAAAACTCGCGGAATTCGCTGTAAAGCTGCGCGGCCAGCGTTTTGTTGGGCGCAAACACAATGGCCGGCCGCCCCATGCGGGCGATCACATTGGCCATGGTGTAGGTCTTGCCCGAGCCGGTCACGCCCAGCAAAGTCTGGTAGCTCAAACCGTCGCCCAGCCCCTCGGTCAGTTGCGCAATCGCGGTGGGCTGGTCACCCGCTGGCGGGTAGGGCTGATACAGGCGGAAGGGCGAGTCGGGATAGCTGACGAACTTGTCCGGGTCGAGCGAGGGAACGGGTTGCGGTGCGGACATGGGCGGAAGGTGGGAATCGAAAAGGCCGTCTGCACGGCGTCATAGCGCGCCTTCAAAGGGCGACGCGGGGCGTAAAATTGCGGTTTTTTGCGGCACTCATTGTCCCGCAAGCCCGGTTTTCCCGTCACCTCACCTCCCATCTCCCATGACCCAGTCGCTTTTTTCCCGCGTGGAAATGGCCCCGCGCGATCCCATCCTCGGCCTGAACGAACAATTTGCTGCTGATCCCAACCCCAACAAGGTCAACCTGGGCATCGGCGTTTACACCGACGCCGACGGCAAGCTGCCGCTGCTGGCCTGCGTGAAAGCGGGCGAAGCGCAGCTCATGCAGGCGCCCAAGCCGCGCGGCTATCTGCCCATCGACGGCATCGCCGCCTACGACAAAGCGGTGCAAGGACTGGTGTTCGGCGCCGACCACGAGGCCGTGACCTCGGGCCGCATCGCCACGGTGCAAGGCCTGGGCGGCACCGGCGGGCTGAAAGTGGGCGCCGACTTCCTCAAGCGCCTCAACCCCAACGCGCAAGTGCTGATCTCCGACCCCAGTTGGGAAAACCACCGCGCGCTCTTCGAAGCCGCAGGCTTCAACGTGGGCACCTATCCCTATTACGACGCCGCCAAGCAGGGCGTGAACTTCGACGCCATGCTCGCCGCGCTCGACGCCGCCGCCGCGGGCACCATCGTCGTGCTGCACGCCTGCTGCCACAACCCCACCGGCTACGACATCAGCCCGGCGCAGTGGGAACAGGTGATTGCCGCCCTCAAGGCGCGCAAGCTCGTGCCCTTCCTCGACATGGCCTATCAGGGCTTCGGCGAAGGCATTGCCGAAGACGGCGCGGTCATCCAGCAATTCCTCGCCGCCGGGCTCGACTTTTTCGTCGCCACCTCATTCTCCAAGAGCTTCTCGCTCTACGGCGAGCGCGTCGGGGCGCTCAGCGTGGTGTGCGCCAGCAAAGAAGAAGCCGGCCGCGTGCTGTCGCAGATCAAGCGCGTCATCCGCAGCAACTACTCCAACCCGCCTACCCACGGCGCCCAGATCGTCGCCACCGTGCTGGGCTCGCCCGAACTGCGCGCCCAGTGGGAGCAAGAGCTTGCCGGCATGCGCGAGCGCATCCGCGCCATGCGCAGCACCCTGGTGGAAAAACTCGCCGCCGCCGGCGTGAAGGGCGACCTGTCCTACATCACGCGCCAGAAAGGCATGTTTAGCTACTCAGGCCTCTCCGCCGCCCAAATGGAGCGCCTGCGCACCGAATTCGGCGTGTACGGCGTCTCCACCGGCCGCATTTGCGTAGCCGCGATCAATCTGCACAACGTGGATTACGTCGCCAAGTCCATCGCGGCGGTGATGCAGTAGAAGGTTCCGTATCTTCAAACCGCCCTGGTGAGCGCGCCCCCACATCTTGTCAGCACCGCATGTTTTTTCCCCATTGGCGCCCGCAACTTCGACCGCGCCTTTGCTTTCTACACGGTGCTCGCCGAGGTATTTGGCATTCAGCCCCGGCCTCTCGAACCGGAGTAGCCGTGGGCTGTCAAGCACACTCCGCACTGGATGGTCTGCGCTCCGGGGCCCACTTTGCAGCATTTTGTTTCAAATTGCGTAGCAAACACGGTTTGCTCTTTTCCGGCCAATAAGCTGGGTTAGAAAAACCCCTACTGCGCTCAGGACCCGGCGCGAGTAAAATTTGTGCATCGCAACAAGAAAAGGTCGGAGTCCATCATGGTGTATGACCTGTATGAAACCCAGCGCTCGCTGATGCGGCCGCTGGCTGATTTTGCCGAGGCTGCCGCCAAGTTTTACGCCAATCCGGTGTGGCCTGCGGTGCCGCACAACGTCACCCAGCGTGTCTCGGCCAGCTACGACCTGATGCACCGGTTGCTCAAAGACTACGAAAAACCCGAGTTCGGCATCAATAGCGTGCAGATCGAGGGCAAAACTGTCGCAGTGCAGCAGCGGGTCGTGCTGGAAAAGCCTTTCTGTCGTCTGCTGCGGTTCAAGCGGTTTTCTGACGACGTCAGCCTGCTGGGCAAACTCAAGGATGATCCGACCGTGCTGATCGTGGCGCCGCTGTCGGGCCATCATTCCACCTTGTTGCGCGACACGGTGAAAACCATGCTGCAGGATCACAAGGTGTTTATCACCGACTGGACCGACGCCCGCATGGTGCCCACCGAGCAGGGCCGTTTCAGCCTGGATGACTATGTCGCTTACATCCGCGAGTTCATCGCTGCCATCGGCCCGGATGTGCATGTGATGTCGGTCTGCCAGCCCACGGTGCCGGTGCTGGGCGCCATTTCGCTCATGGCCAGTGCGGGCGAAATCGCACCGCGCAGCATGATCATGATGGGCGGCCCCATCGACGCGCGCAAGTCGCCCACGGCGGTGAACAACCTGGCGATGAACAAGAGCTACGAGTGGTTCGAGAACAATGTGATCTACCGCGTGCCCGCCAGCTACCCCGGCGCGGGTCGGCGCGTCTATCCCGGCTTTTTGCAGCACAGCGGTTTCGTGGCGATGAACCCCGACCGCCACCTCACCTCGCACTACGACTACTTTCTCGACCTGATCCGCGGTGACAACGATGATGCCGAGTCGCATCGCCGTTTTTACGACGAGTACAACGCCGTGCTCGACATGGACGCCGATTACTACCTCGACACCATCAAGCTGGTGTTCCAGGACTTCGGACTGGTCAACGGCACCTGGACGGTGGAAGGCGAGACGGTGCGCCCGCAAGACATCCACCGCACGGCGCTGCTCACCATCGAAGGCGAGCTCGACGATATTTCCGGCGCGGGGCAGACCGAGGCGGCGCACGACCTGTGCACCGGCATCGCTTCGGTCAGCCGTCAACATTACGTGGCAGAAGGCGCGGGGCATTACGGCATTTTTGCGGGACGGCGCTGGCGCGAAAAGGTCTATCCCGTCGTGCGCGATTTCATCGCCGCGCATCCTCAAGGGGCTGCGGGCGATCCGCCGCGCAAACCGACGCGATCCCGCGCCTCCGCCTGAACCTGTTGACTCATGCCCGTTGCGACCGTCGCCCTGGCCGCGCAAATCGACGCCCTGCTGCCGCAAACGCAGTGCACCCGCTGCGGCTACCCCGACTGTGCCGCCTACGCGCAGGCCATCGCCGAAGGCCAGGCCGACATCAACCGCTGCCCGCCCGGCGGCGCGCAGGGCATTGAAAAACTCGCTCATCTGCTGCAACGCCCGGCAACTGCGCTCGACCCATCTTGCGGAACGGAAGGCCCGCGCGAGCGCGCCGTGATCGACCCGGCCCTGTGCATCGGCTGCACCTTGTGCATTCAAGCCTGCCCGGTGGACGCGATCGCCGGTGTTTCCAAACGCATGCACACCGTCATCGACGACTGGTGCACCGGCTGCGCCCTGTGCCTGCCGCCCTGCCCGGTCGATTGCATACGCATGGAAGCGCAGGCCGACCCCGCTCTGGCCACCCGCAGCGGCTGGAACGCCTGGAGCCCGGCGCAGGCCGACGAAGCGCGCCAGCGCTATGCTCGGCACCTCGAACGTCACCCTCGCCCACTGGCGCAGACTGAGCCGCCCGCCACACCGGCTCCTGCAGCAGACCGCAAGGCCGCCCTGCTGCAAGCGGCTCTGGAGCGCGCCCGGCTGCGCCAGCGCAGTGCTCCTTGAATTCTGAATTTCAGCCAAATCGCAAGAAAATGACCACAAAACCCAGCAAATCGCTGCAAACCTTCCCGAACCCCGCCCCTGAGCGCGACTATCACATCCACATGCAGGTGCCTGAATTCACCTGCCTGTGCCCGCTCACAGGGCAACCGGATTTTGCCCGATTCGACATCGACTTCATTCCCGACAAGAAGTGCGTCGAGCTTAAAAGCCTCAAGCTCTATATGTGGAGCTATCGCGACGAAGGCGCCTTTCACGAAAAGGTCACCAACGCCATCCTCGACGATCTGGTAAAGGCCATGTCGCCACGCTTCCTGCGCGTGACGGCGCGCTGGTATGTGCGCGGCGGCATTTACACCAATGTGGTGGTCGAGCACCGCAAGCGCGGGTGGAAGCCAACGCCGCGCGTCGATCTGACGCAGTTCGACGCCGCCGAACCCGCAGCGAATTAAGACGACTTAACGAAACTTGCTCAGGCCTTGAGCAGTTTTGACGGCTGAATGCGCAAAATGGCGTTCAGCCCCGTCACCAGCACCGAGCCATCGGCCAAAGCGAGCACACCGTAGGGCAGATGCAATTCGGCGGGCAAGGCGCCCGTAGTCACCTTCTCGCCCGCGCCAGTTCCGGCCAGGGTGGAAACTTCGCCTTGCGGCGATATACGGCGTACCCGGTTATTGCCGGTATCGGCCACGATCAGGCTGCCATCGGGCGCGAAAGACAGGGTTTGTGGGTGTAAAAACAGCGCCTCCTCCACCTTGCCATCGGCAAAACCGCCCTTGCCGGGTTTGCCTGCAAAGGTCGTTACCGTGCCATCGGGCGTGATTTTGCGAATGACATTGTTGAAGTATTCGCTCACGTAAATCTGCCCTTGAGCGTCCAGCGTCAGCCCGACCGGGGTGTTGAAACGTGCCTGCGCGCCCCGCCCATCGCGCCAGCCGGTATCGCCGGGTGAACCGGCCAGGGTGCTGACCACACCTTTTGCGCTGATGCGGCGCACCGTGCTGTTGTAGGCATCGGCCACATACACCACGCCCTGTGCGTTCACGCCCAGCCCGACGGGGTGATTGAATCGCGCCTGCTGGCCCGGTCCATCGGCAAAGCCTTCGACCTCCAGCTTGCCTGCCAGGGTGCTCACCCTGCCCTCCCGGCTGATGCGGCGCACGGTATTGCTGCCGGAATCGCTCACAAACAGCGTGCCATCGGTGGCCACCGCCACACATTCAGGCGAATAAAACCGCGCCTGCAGCGCCGGGCCGTTGCGGGCGTCGCGCTGCTCCACCTGCCCGGCGACAATGCTGACCTGGCCGTCAGTGCCCAGCTTGCGCACCACGCTGTTGACGTAGTCGGCCACAAAGATGTTGCCCTGCGCGTCCAGCGCCATGCCGCGCGGATCGTGAAACCGCGCCTGGGCGAAATCGCCGCCGTTGTACATGCCAGGGCCAATGGCGCCTGCAAAGACCTCCAGCGTGCCTGCGGCCTGCGTGGCCGCAAAAGCGGTTTGACTGATCAAAGGGGACAAGGCCGTGCCCAGCGCCAGGGCTCCGGCCGATTGAATGAAGTGTCGTCGCTGCATGAGAGTTCAGGGAAAGTGCCCGCGACGGTTGCGCGGTTCAGGCTCAAGCTTATGTCAGCAGATTTTTACTTGCAGGCGTGCCACTCAAGTGCCGCGCCGGTCGACCAGTGCGCGGGCGATCGTGCCCAGATCGACATATTCCAGCTCGGCCCCGGCGGGCACGCCGCGCGCCAGGCGGGTAACGCGCATGCCGCGCGGACGCAGGGTTTCGGCGATGACATGCGCCGTCGCTTCGCCTTCGTTGGTGAAGTTGGTCGCCAGAATCACCTCTTCCACCGCGCCGTCGAGCGCGCGGGTCATCAGCCGGTCGAGACCGATTTCCTTCGGCCCCAAGCCATCGAGCGGGCTGATGCGGCCCATGAGCACGAAATACAGGCCGTGGTAGGTGAGCGTCTGCTCTACCGCGGCGAGATCGGCGGGGCTTTCCACCACGCAAAGCTGGCGGGCGTCGCGTCTGGGGTCGGCGCAAATGCTGCAGACCGCGTCTTCGGTGAGGGTGTTGCAGCGCGCGCAGCGTTGCACCGCGCCGAGCGCCGCGTCGAGCGCGCGGGCGATGTGCTGCGCGGCCTCGCGGTCGTGTTCGAGCAGGTGATAGGCCATACGCGACGCCGACTTCGGCCCGACGCCGGGCAAATGCCGCAGGGCGTCGATCAGCGCGTCGAGCGCGGGCACATGGCCGGGCGCGGCCTCATGCATGACGTGTCGAGGTCAAGTTCGGGGCCACTTCAGTTCAACTTCGCCCGTCGCTCAGAACGGCAGTTTCATGCCGGGCGGCAGGGGCATGCCTGCGGTGGCGGCGCTCATTTTTTCCTGCGATGTGGCCTCGGCCTTGCGCACCGCGTCGTTGAAGGCGGCGGCCACCAGGTCTTCGAGCATGTCGCGGTCTTCGGCCACCAGGCTGGGGTCGATGTTCACGCGCTTGACGCCGTATTTGCAGGTCATCGTCACCTTCACCAAGCCCGCCCCAGACTGGCCTTCGACCTCGATCTGGCCAAGCTCGTCCTGGACGCGCTTGAGGTTGTCTTGCATCTGCTGCGCCTGCTTCATCAGGCCGGAAAGTTGTCCTTTGTTGAACATGGGGTGTCCTTCGATTGAGAAATGAAATCGCCGCGCGTGCAGCAACGAGGCATTGTCGGTCAGGCGGGTGTCGGCTGCGCTGACGGGGGCATGGGTTTGAGGCTGCCGGGCACGATTTGCGCGCCCAGATCGTGCATGAGCTGCTGCACCAGCGGATCGTTGCGTATCGCGGCTTCGGCATCGGCCTGCGCCTGGGCCTTGGCGCGCGCGTCGCGCTGCATCACGCTGTCAGTCACTTCGCCGGCCTCGGCGCACAGCACGATGTCTCGCCCCAAGGCCAGACGCACGGCGGTCTGCAGCTTGTCGAGCGAGCCGGCGCGGGTGAGCTGTTCGTTGGGCACGCGCAGCAGCCACTCCGTGCCTTGCATGGTCACCAGTTCGCTTTGCTGCGCCAGCGCGCGCGGCAGGCCCGCGGGCACGTCGAGCCGCTGCACCAGCGTGGGCCAGTCGGTATCAGACGCGATGTGAGGCGCGATGTGGGGCGTGATCTGCTGGGGCGGCTTGATGTCGGCGGGGCGGGGTTGCTTGGGCTGCGGCGGGGTTTGCGGTTCGGGCTTTGCCGCATAGCTTGTCGAGGGCGCTTCCTCCGCGGCGAGCACGGGAGCGGCGGGCGCCAATGGGGCGCTCAAGGTCGCTGCGGTACGCGGCATGGCCTTGGCTGCGGTTTGCACCGGGGGCTTGGCGGATGGCGGCTCGCGCTGTGCAGCGACCTGCGCCGCAGCCGACTGCGACGGTGGCGAAGCCGGAGCTGCCGCCTTGGGCAGCGCCAGCCCGCCTGGCGGCAAGCTAGGCACGCTGCCCGCGATGACTGGGGCGAAGGCCAGCAGGCGCAGCAGGGTCATGGTGAAGCCGGTGCGGTCGTCCGGGGCGAGCGACAGCTCGTTGCGGCCGTGCAGCACCGTGGTGTAGGCCAGTTGCACCAGCTCCGGGCTGAGTTGCGCGGCCAGGGCGACCAGCGCTTCATGCTGCGGATCGTCGGCATCGGCGGCCTGCGGCACGAGTTGCAGCAGGGCGATGGTTTGCAGCAGCGCGGCCAGCTCTTCCAGCGCCGCGCCGAAAGACAGACCGCGTGCCTCCAACGCATCGGCCTGATGAATGAGCGCCACACCGTCCTGCGAGGCCAGCGCCTGCAAAATAAGCAGCAGATCGCTGCGATCGACCGTGCCCAGCATCTGCTGCACCGCCTCGGTCTCCACCCGCCCGGCGCAGTAGGCCAGCGCCTGGTCGGTGAGCGAGAGCGCATCGCGCATCGAACCGTGCGCGGCGCGGGCGATGAGGCGCAGCGCGGCGTCGTCTGCCGGCACGTTCTCGGCCTGCAGCACCTGCTGCAAATGGCCGACGATGGCGCCCGGCATCATCTGCTTGAGGTTGAACTGCAGGCAGCGCGACAGCACGGTCACCGGCACCTTCTGCGGGTCTGTGGTGGCGAGCACGAACTTCACATAGTCGGGCGGCTCTTCCAGCGTCTTCAGCATGGCGTTGAAGGCGTGGTTCGAGAGCATGTGCACCTCGTCGATCATGTACACCTTGAAGCGCCCCGCCGTGGGCTTGTAGACCGCCTGCTCCAGCAGCGTGGTCATGTCTTCGACGCCGCGATTGGAGGCGGCGTCGAGCTCGATGTAATCGACAAAACGCCCGGCGTCGATTTCGGTGCAGGCCGGGCACACGCCGCACGGCTGGCTGGTGACGCCGCCCTGCCCGTCCGGCCCGGTGCAATTGAGCGCCTTGGCCAGAATGCGCGACACCGTGGTCTTGCCCACCCCGCGCGTGCCGGTAAACAAATAGGCGTGATGCAGACGGTCGTGGTCGAGCGCATGGGTGAGCGCCCGCACCACATGGTCTTGTCCCACGAGGGAGGCGAATGATTTAGGGCGCCACTTGCGCGCCAGCGCGACGGAAGTCATGGGCCGGATTCTAGGAGCCTGTCGGGCTTGGGTCGCGTAGAGCGAAAAAAGGGTGTAGGGATGGCCTGTGGCGGCGGATTTGCCGCTCCATAGCCGAAGCTATGGAGCAAGAAGCCGCTGCCGCAGGACGCCGTACAGCCTTTTTGCAGCCCGCGATTCCCAAGTCCGACAGGCTCCTGGGAGCCTGCATCATCCCCTTGGCTGAATCCAAAACCGTCGTGGCGCCGTAGAGAGAACAAACCCCAATCCAAGCAGACCTACCGCCCGCCTCGACACCTTGCTCCACGCCCCATGCGCCCTTCATTGCCGACCCTGACCCGACTCTGCCAGCGTCTCGCCCTGGCCTGCCTCGCCCCGCTCATGGTCGCCTGTTCGCCGGTCACCCTGATCAACCGGCTCACCCCGACCGACACCTACACCTTCAGTGGCGACATCGCCTACGGCCCCGCCCCGCGCGAAGCGCTGGACATCTACCGGCCCAACGCTGCCACGCTGCGCAAGCCCCAGCCCGGCGGTGCCCCGGTGGTCGTATTTTTCTACGGCGGCAGCTGGACCAGCGGCAACCGCGCCATGTACCGTTTCGTCGGCGAGGCGCTGGCCGCACGCGGCATCGTCACCGTCATTGCCGACTACCGCCTCTATCCCGAAGTGCGCTACCCCGACTTCCTGCGCGACAACGCCCGCGCCGTCGCCTGGACGGCGCAGCACATCGCCCAGTGGGGCGGTAACCCGCACCAGATCTACCTGATGGGCCACAGCGCCGGGGCCTACAACGCCGCCATGCTGGCGCTCGACCCGCGCTGGCTGCACGCCGTCGGGCTGCGCCGCGCCGATCTGGCCGGGTGGATCGGGCTGGCCGGGCCCTACGACTTTCTGCCCATCACCGACCGAGAAGTCCAGCCGGTTTTCCACTTCCCCGACTACCCCGCCAGCTGCATGCCCATCGACTACGTTCACGACGCCCGCGTGCCGCGCACCTTCCTCGGCGCAGCGCGCGTCGACAGCCTGGTCAACCCGCAGCGCAACACCGTGCAACTCGCCCAAGCCCTGAAGGCCGACGGCGCCCAGGTCACGCTCGACCTCTACCCAGGCGTCAACCACGAAACCCTCATCGGCTCGTTCGCCACCCCGCTGCGCTGGATGTCGCCCGTGCTCGACGACGTGGTGGATTTCGTGCACGATGCCCCTCAGCCGAGCACGGCAGCTCTTGCTGCCACTCAAGCCACGCCCTGATCGACGGCCTTCCGCCGTGCTGGCGGAGCACCCAAAGTTGTCTTCCGTCCGCACCCGCGGGCGGTTGGGAGACCGCTCATGCCCACCCTCACCCGAGCCCTCGCGACCCGCAGCCCAAGCTCGCGGCCGCGCTCAGCCTGGCCGCCCCGCTATTCAGTGAGCTTGCCGATGATCTTCACCGCAATACCCCCGCCCGGCACCATCGCACCGGCCAATTCGCAACCCGCGTCGAGCAGCATCTCGCGGGTCATCACCTTGCTCAGCTTGTCCTTGAACCACTGACCGTTCTCACTGACCTCGCCAGTCAGGCCGTTCACCTCGATGACCCCGCGCTTGTCGGCGGTCGACCAGATGAACTCGAATGCGAACACCGGTCGCCAGTAAAGGTGCAGGCGCTCCACCACAATACCGTCCGACTGGATGTGATGCGCGTTGATGCTGTTGCCGTTGAGCGCGGTGCTGGCGGCCAGCAGCGCCGCTTGCTGCGGCACCGTAGGTTTGATCAGTTCGTCGCGCTCGATCTGCTCGACCTCGGAAAACTTGTATTTGGTGCGATAGCCATCGAGCGTGCCCGGCTTGATGTCGCGCCCAAGACCATCGGAAAACTGGTCGAAAGCCATCTTGCGGTGACACATCTCGGTCACCGCCAGATCGATGCGCGCCTTGTCGCCCTGCCGCGTCACCTCGTATTGCTCGCCGTTGAGTTCAACTTTGTGCGCATAGGGGTTGTGCACCGGCACCGGGTAGGTCATCTGCGTGGTGTAGTCCACGCTGCGCGTGGCCGTCACATGCCAGAACGGCTCCAGCCGGAACTCCTTGCGGCTCAGGCGCACCGTGTCTTCGCGCGGACGATTGAGCGGGTTGAACTTGGCCAGCATGCCGAACGCCGAGAGCTTTTTCTTCTCCGCCTGCTCCTCAGCGGCGCGGGCCGGGTACACCTCATCGAACAAATAGATGCGGATAGCGGATTCGTCGAGTTGCAAAGTCTGCTGCGGGAAGCTCATCGCGGGTGGTCCTGAGAGGGTGTCGCCTTGTTGGCGGCCGGGTTTCGGTGTTCAAAGTCTAAGCGCATGCCAGATCGCCAAGCTCACCCCCGCCAGCCCTGCCCCTCGCGCCGGGCGCGGCCCAGGGCTTCGAGGGTTTCGAGGATGCGGGGCAGGCTTTTTTTCCAGGGGCCGCGGCCTTTGAAGCGCGAGGTGAGCGCTTCGAGGTCGAGCGGCTGGGCGCTGGCGGCGAGCAGGTCGGCCACGGCGCGCATCTGTTCGGGCAGGGTGGACGGCCAGGGCTGGGCGGGCGGCTCGGGGCTGCGGGCCGGGTTGGCCGTGCCGATGGGGTGCGCGCCCACGACGCCCATGCCGAGCGTGGCTTGGGTGGGCCGGACGGGGTTGGTCTGCGGGTGCTGGAACGCCGGGCGCAGCCAGCGCACCTGGCCTGCGGCTTCTTCGGCGGCGCGGGCTTGGTTGAGGGCGAGCAGGCGAGTGAGCAGGGTGAGGGTGACGGCCCGAGCAAGGTCTGCGGCGCCAGTCTCCCCTCCCCGGCCCTCTCCACAAGTGGAGAGGGAGTGAGGCGGCGCGGCGAGGTCGCTCCAGCCGTAGGCGGCCAGCACGGCGGCGTCGAGTTCGGCGTGCAGTTCGGCGAGCACGGCCACCAGGCCGAGTTGATGCACCGTGCGCTCTTTGGGAGTGAGGGCGCGGCCTGCGCGCAGGGCGTCGAGCACGTTGTAGAGCGCGGTGAGGGTGAGCGCGCCGGGGTGGGCGGCGAGCACTTGTTTGCGGTGGGCGTCGATGGCTTCGGCGCGTTCGGCGATGCGCTGGCGCAGCGCGGGGGTGAGGCCGGTGTCGGCGTCGGGGAAGGGGAAGGTTTCGAAGCAGCGGGTTTTGACGTAGACCGGACGATCCTCAAGCGTGCTTCCCTGCGCCAGTGCCCAGGTGACATGCGTGCTGCTGGACAGCACGCCGAGGTGGAAGGCGTCGTCGAGGGCGATGGCGATGAGCTTGTTATCGGGCAGGATGGACGCGTCGAGGAATTGGAAGGTGCGGTGCTTGGCGGTTTCGACAGTGGCGATATAGCGCGGCAGGCCGGCGAGTTGTTTGCGCAGCATCGGATTGGTTTCTCCGAACAGCCACCATTTCTCGCGGCGGCTTGCGCGGTTGTTCTGGTCGCGTTCGGGCTTCACGCGTTCGAGCAGCCATTGATAGACGGCCGGATAGCGGCTGCGCACTTGCTCGGCGTCGAGGCCGAAGAGGTCGATGACGAGTACGCCGCGCGGGGCGTCGGTGAGGTCGCGGCCGTTGCGGTAGGGGCGCACGATCTCCCCCTCCCAACCTCCCCCACGGGGTGGGGGAGGAGCAAGGCTGGTTGTGTTTGCTCCCTCTCCACTTGTGGGGAGGGCCGGGGTGGGCATGTCCTTTCCAACATCTCCCCTGCGTGGGAGATGTGTGATTGCTCCCTCTCCACTTGTGGGGAGGGCCGGGGTGGGGCGCAGCGCAGCGGCTTGCTCGGGGGTGACGATGAATCCGGCGCCAAAGAGTTGCACGCCGCGATTGCTCAAACCCAGATCGGCCCGCAAAGCCTGCGCTGACAACAGGTTCGGCCCAACCGTCAAATCCGCGTGAATCAGCCCGGTCTGCTCGCGCAGTTGCACGGTCATTTCGCCGTGTTCGCCGGGGGTCTCGGTGATGACGGTTTGCAGGCGGCCTTCGCCGGCGCCGGGTTCGGCCACGGTCATGGCGATGCGCACGGCGGCGCCGCTGGCGCTGTCCACCCAGGGGTGGTCGGGGATGGCGTAAACGAGGTGTAAACCTCCGTTGAGGGCGCTTTGCACCACGCGGCGGTTGAAGGTCTGGCGCAGGCTGTTGGTGGTGATGAAGCCGAAGCGCCGCGCCTGGCCCGCGGCCACTTTGCGCGCGGCGGCGTGCCACCAGAACATGACGAAGTCGGCGCTCTCGGGCATTTCGGGCCACACGCTGCGCAAGGCGTCCACATAACCGTCGCCCAGCGCCGCACGCATGGCGGCGGCGCCGATGAAAGGCGGGTTGCCGACGATGTAATCGGCCTGCGGCCAGTCGGCGGGGCGGGGCTGGTCGTAGGCCCATTGCGGCACTTGGGCGGCGGGGTCGGGGACGGGCTCGCCGGTGGCGGGGTGGACGGTGTAGGTGCGGCCGTCCCAGCGGGTGCGGGGCCGGCCCTGGGCGTCGAGCAGGGGGCGCTGGGCGCTCCAGGCGAGCACGGCGTCGCGGCAGACGATGTTGCCGTAGTCCTGCACGACGGGTTCGGCCACGGCGCGGTCGCCGCGGGTGCGGATGTGCCATTGCAGGTAGCCGATCCACAGCACGAGTTCGGCCAGCGCGGCGGCGCGGGCGTTGACTTCGAGGCCGAGAAGCTGCTGCGGGGTGACGGTTTCGCCCTCTAACGCGAGTTTGTTCTGGGTTTCGCCTAAAGCGCCGAGCTGGTTGAGCACTTCGCCTTCGAGGCGCTTGAGGTGTTCGAGGGTGACGTAGAGGAAGTTGCCGCTGCCGCAGGCGGGGTCGAGCACGCGCAGGGTGCACAGGCGGTGATGAAAGCGGCGGAGTTCGGCGCGGGCGGCGTCCATCTTGGCGTCGCGCGGGCGGCCGTCGAGTTCGGCGGCTTCGTGGGCGAGCAGCAGCGCGGCGGCCTGGGCGTCGGCCCATTCGCGGCGCAGGGGTTCCATCACGGTAGGCAGCACCAGGCGTTCGACGTAGGCGCGCGGGGTGTAGTGGGCGCCGAGGGCGTGGCGTTCGGCGGGGTCGAGCGCGCGTTCAAGCAGGGCGCCGAAGATGGCGGGCTCGACTTCGCGCCAGTTGGCGCGGGCGGCGGCGAGCAGCAGATCAACCTGCGCGCGGTTGAGCGGCAGCGAATAGGCGTCGTCGGCCGCGCCCTTGAACAGCTTGCCGTTGAAGCGCAGCACGGTCTGCGCCAGGGCGACGGAGAAGCCGCCGCGGTCCATGTCGGCCCAGAGGGCGGCGAGCATGCGCTGCAGGGTGGCGGGGTCGTCGCGGTGGCGTTTGAGCAGGGTGACGAAGCCGCCTTGGTCGCCCTGCCCGCCCTGTGCACCTTGGCCACCCTGCCCGCCTTCGCCCGCGCCGGGCAGCAGGCCGACGTCTTCGGCGAACATGGAGAACAGGCAGCGGGTGAGGTAGGCGGCGACAAGCTGCGGCGCGTGGCCGCTGGCTTCGAGCGAGCGGGCGAGTTCGGCCAGCTGGGCGGCGACTTCGCGGGTGACGCGGGCGCTGGCGCGGGCGGGGTCGAGGCCGAACGGGTCGAGCCAGATGCGGCGCAGAGTGTCGCGCACCTCGGCGCGGGCGAGGTCGGCGAGCGCGATGCGGTGGCTGCGCGGATCGGGAAACGGGGTGTAGGTGGCGCCGCTGCGGGTGAATTCGGCGTAAAGCTCGATCACCTGGCCAACATCGACCACGAGCAGAAAGGGCGGACGGCCGCCCGCGGCGAGTTCGGCGGGTTCGAGCGCGCGGGCGTAGCCCTCGGCCTGGGCGCGGGCGCGCAGCAGGGCGTCGTCGAAGCGGCGGGTGTCGGCACTGGCGCGCAGCTTTTTGGCTTCGAGCACGAAGGCGCCGCGCCGGTAGCAGTCGATGCGGCCGGGGCTGCTGCTGCCGTCGCCGTGGCGAAAGGTGATGGGCCGCTCGAACATGTAGTCGAGCTCGGGCGTGGGATGCGGCACGGGCACGCCGAGCAGCTCGCACAACTCGCGCACGAAGCTCTGCGCGGTGGAGAGTTCGGAGGCGGCAACTCCGCTCCAGCGGGCGATGAAGTCGGCGGCGCGGGCGGCGTCGGGGTGTGGGACGGCGGAGAGTGACGTGGAAGGATGGGCGGTCATGGCGTGGGCGGCGTTTGGCGCGATGGTAGGGCGACCGCGCGCGCTGCCCTTCGGGCTGGCGTTCGGCATGGCGATTTGCGGCAAAATGGCCGCATGCACAGCAAACTCGATCTCGCGGTCGGACACCTGAATGCGGCTGTCGGCACGGTGATTCGCGCCGAGGATCTCGCGCGGGCGTTGCGCGAGGGCAGCGTGGCGAATTTGGCGAGCGGCCCAGAGGCGCCGCTGGTTCGTGGGCTGCTGCACAGCGTGTTCGTCGAGATCGATCCAGCGCTCATCTTGAGCTGCGCCCGCGAGGCGCAGTCAGACTGGCAGCACGCCCATCAGCTTTACACCGAATCCCTGGCAGATGGCCTGCCGCGCGTCAAGGCCTGGGAGCAACTGGTCGCGCAGCGGACATGACCTCGAACATGACCACACACCACGACGTGCTGCGCTTCAAAACCAGCGGTTCTTGGCTTGAGCTTGCCCGCATCGCGGTTGATTTGGTGACGGATGCCGAACAACACGCGGGGGTTGCCATGCACCCCAGGCTGGGCGGCGGCACCAGGCTGATGCTGGCCCTTGATCACCGGATCAGTGACGACATCGATCTGTTCATCCGCGATCCACAGTGGATCGGCTATCTCTCGCCACGGCTGAATGATCGTTTCGAATCGGTCGTGACGGGCTATGAAGAATCGGCCAGCGCGCTGAAACTGCGATGTCCGGCGGGGGAGATCGATTTCATCGTGAGCATGTCGCTGCTGGGTCTGCCCGACGAGTTCGCGGCCGAGGTGTCTTTTGCGCTTGAGCCGATAGAAGAAGTTCTCGCCAAAAAATTGTTCTATCGGGGCTGGGCATTGACGCCACGCGATCTGTTTGACTGGCGGGCGGTGACTCGTCGGCACAGCCCGACCGGGCCTATGGGCAAGCGGATGGCCGGACTTCTTTCAGGCGACCGTCTGGCGGCGATTCGGGAGGCGCTGCTGGCCATGAAGACGTCAAACGCTGCGGCGGTCGCGTGGGAGGCGATTCGCGCCCCCGACAAGCCCGCGCTGGGCGAGTCGATCGATTGGGCGCTGACCGAGACCGAGAGCTACGCGCGCGCGGCTTCTGCGTAGGCCACGGCGGTTCGGCTTGGCCTATTGTGAGCGTTCATTTGTGAGCGTTCATTCGGGAGCGCCCGTTCACATCCCTTCAAGCCGCCACAGCCTGCACCGCGCTACGCGCCAGCCAGCGCTGCAGCCCGGCCAGCAGCAGGCCATAGAGCGGCAGCACGCCGAGCACGGCCATTGCCAGCTTGACCGCGTAATCCACTAGCGCGATCTCGACCCAGTGTGCGGCCATGAAGGGGTCGCTGCTGGCGTAGAAGGCGATGGAGAAGAACAGCACGCTGTCCACCAGATTGCCGAACACGCTCGACACCGAGGGCGCCAGCCACCAATGGCGGCTACCGGCCAGCGTGGCGCGCAGGCGCGAAAACACGAAAATATCGAGCATCTGCCCCACGGCGTAGGCGATGAAGCTGCCCAGGGCGATGCGGAATACAAACAGGTTGAACCCGCCCAGCGCCGCCCACCCGACAAACGCGCCGTCGTGAAACAGCACCGAGATGACGTAGGACAGTACGAGGGCCGGCAGCATCACCCAGCGCACCACGCGCCGCGCCGGGCCCGCCCCGAGCAGCCGGGCGGTGAGATCGGTCGCGACGTAAACCAGCGGGAAGCTGAACGCCGCCCAGGTGGTGTGCAGGCCGAACAGGGTGATGGGCAACTGCACCAGATAGTTGCTGGCGATGATGATGGCGATATGCAGCGCGGCCAGAGCGGCCACCACGGCGCGCTGGCGAGCGGCGCTCAAGTCAAGCGTGAACAACATGGACGACCTTTTTGCTTGGACGGTGGGTAAGGGAACCACCGGCGGCTGGCGCTCTATCGCGCAGCCTAGTTGTGAAAAAACGCAATTTTAAGCCACAGCGTCCTGTGCTCGCCGCGCGCCGCTCGCAGGCAACCCAAGGCCGTCCGAAGTTGGCTTGCCGCCCGCATTGGCGCTCAGTATCGCCCGAGCACCGATTGACCGAAGCCCTGCAGCGGCCCCAGTGGATTGCGCGTGGTTTCCACCTCCGAGATTTCAGGCTGCCCGCCCCAGAGCTTATAGACCACGCGATCATCCACCACGAGCAAGAGCATGTTGAAACGCCAGCCGGTGGTGATGGTTTCGCGACGGAAGTCGAGAAAGTCGAGCCAGAAATTGCCCACCCGCTTGCGGTCGATATGGCGCTGGTCGATCTCAAAACCGCGACAGGCGATTTGCGCCTGCATGCAGTCGCGGATGCCGGGATCGAGGGCCAAGTCATTGCCCGAGGGCGGCAGCAGCCGCCGCACGATATCGGCGTAGTTCAGGATGGTGATATTGGGCGTGGTCAAAGGGTCGATGCCCTCCTGACGCAACTGGGCGGTTGTGGTGCGGTAAGGCGTAATCCGTTCATACGCGGCATGCGCCTGGGAGAAGTTGCTCCAGGGCTTGCTGGTCTGCGCCTCGCCGCGCGGCAGCAATGCGGCGCAACCGCTGAGCGCTCCGGCCAGATACAGACCAGATACCGCGGCGAGGAGGCCTCGCCAGAGCGAATACCTTGCGGAACGGCTGGAATCAGGACAAGACATTTATTGAGTGTAGAACGGCGCGACGCGCGCCCGTAAAATCGGGCGCCTTGCTTGGGCGTCGCGTCATTTGCCGCGCCCAGCGCATTTCATCCGAACCGCGACATGCCGCCGCGCACCCGCACATTCCCATGACCGAACTCGCCAAATCGTTTGAGCCCCACAACATCGAAGCCCGCTGGACTCAGCGCTGGGAAGAACTGGGCGTGTTCGCCCCCACGCTGGACGCCGCCAAACCGTCGTTCTGCGTGCAACTGCCGCCGCCCAACGTCACGGGCACGCTGCACATGGGCCATGCGTTCAACCAGACGGTGATGGACACCCTGGTGCGCTACCACCGCATGCGCGGCGACAACACCCTGTGGGTGCCGGGCATGGACCATGCGGGCATTGCCACGCAGATCGTGGTGGAGCGGCAATTGCAGGCGGCGGGTCAGAGCCGCCACGATCTGGGACGCGCCAAGTTCGTCGAAAAGGTGTGGGAATGGAAGCAGCAGTCGGGCAACACCATCACCGGCCAGATGCGCCGCATGGGCGACTCGGTGAGCTGGGAGCACGAGTACTTCACCATGGACGACAAACTGTCGAAAGCCGTGGTGGAGACCTTCGTGCAGCTATATGAACAAGGCTTGATCTACCGCGGCAAGCGGCTGGTGAACTGGGACCCGGTGCTCAAGAGCGCGGTGAGCGATCTGGAGGTGGAGAGCCAGGAGCACGACGGCTTCATGTGGCACATCCTCTACCCGTTCAGCGACGGGCCCATCGACGGCGTGCGCGGCATGCACATCGCCACCACCCGGCCCGAAACCATGATGGCCGACGGCGCGCTGGCGGTGCATCCAGAAGATGAACGCTACGCCAAGTTCATCGGCAAGTATGTCGACTTGCCGCTGTGCAACCGCAAGATTCCCATCATCGCCGATGGTTTCGTCGAACGCGACTTCGGCTCGGGCTGCGTGAAAATCACCGGCGCGCACGACTTCAACGACTACGCCTGCGCGCTGCGCCACGACATTCCGCTCATCACCATCTTCACCGACGACGCCCGCATCAACGAAAACGGCCCTGCCGCGTATCAGGGGCTCGACCGCTACGCCGCGCGCAAGGCGCTGCTCAAAGACCTGGAAGCCCAGGGCTTTCTCGAAAAGGCGGTGCCGCACAAAAACATGGTGCCGGTCTGCGCGCGCACGGGCCAGATCGTCGAGCCCATGCTGACCGACCAATGGTTCGTCGCCACCACCAAGGCCGGACCGGACGGCAAGAGCATTGCGCAAAAGGCCATCGACGCGGTGGCCGACGGCGAGGTGAAGTTCGTCCCCGAAAACTGGGTGAACACCTACAACCAGTGGATGGCCAATATTCAGGACTGGTGCATTTCGCGCCAGCTTTGGTGGGGCCACCAGATACCGGCGTGGTACGGCGAGAACGGCGAAATTTTTGTCGCCCGCAGCGAAGCCGAGGCGCGCGACAAGGCGTCTGCCGCGGGCTACAACCGCTCGCTCACCCGCGACCCCGACGTGCTCGACACCTGGTATTCCTCCGCGCTGGTGCCCTTCTCCACCCTGGGCTGGCCCGAGCCGACGAAGGAGATGGATCTGTTCCTGCCCTCCTCGGTGCTGGTCACGGGCTTCGACATCATTTTCTTCTGGGTTGCCCGGATGATCATGATGACCACCCACTTCACCGGCAAGGTGCCGTTCAAGCACGTTTACATCCACGGTCTGGTGCTCGACGCGCACGGCAAGAAGATGAGCAAGAGCGAGGGCAATGTGCTCGACCCGGTTGACCTGATCGACGGCATCGAACTCGCCCCCCTGCTCGACAAGCGCACCACTGGCCTGCGCAAACCCGAAACCGCACCCGCAGTGCGCAAGGCCACCGAGAAAGAATTCCCGGGCGGCATTCCCGCCTACGGCGCTGACGCCCTGCGCTTCACATTTGCCTCGATGGCCACGCTGGGCCGCAATATCAACTTCGACACCAAGCGCTGCGAGGGCTACCGCAACTTCTGCAACAAGCTGTGGAACGCCACGCGCTTCGTGCTGATGCAGGTCGATGGACTCGAAGCCTTCGACCGTGGCATGGATCAATGTGGCGGCGACTGCGGCCCCGAAGGCTATATGCACTTTAGCGCCGCCGACCGCTGGATCGTCTCGCAATTGCAGCGCACCGAACAACAAGTGGCGCAAGGCTTTGCCGACTACCGGCTCGACTTTGCCGCCCAGGCCATCTACCAATTCGTCTGGGATGAGTATTGCGACTGGTATCTGGAAATCGCCAAGACCCAGATCGCCCACGGCACGCCGCAGCAACAGCGCGCCGCCCGCCGCACCCTGGTGCGCACGCTGGAAACTGTGCTGCGTCTGGCCCACCCCATCATGCCCTTCATCACCGAAGAACTCTGGCAGACCGTCGCGCCGCTGGCCGGGCGCAGCGGCGCCAGCCTGGCCGTGGCGCCCTACCCGCTGGCGCAACCCGAAAAGATCGACGCTGCTGCCGAAGCGGAAATCGCCGCCTTCAAGCAACTGGTCGACGCCTGCCGCAATCTACGCGGCGAACTGGGCGTTTCACCGGCGCAGCGTCTGCCGCTGCTGGCCTGCGGCGACGTGAGCTTGATCGAGCGCCACCGCCCCGCCCTGCAAGCCCTGGCCAAAGTGTCGGAGGTCAAGGTGTTCGCCGACGAGGCCGCGTGGAAAGCCGCCACGCAATCCGCGCCCACCACGGCGCTGGGCGCCACGCAGTTCGCCCTGTTCGTCGAGGTGGACGCCGCAGCGGAGCACGCGCGCCTGGGCAAGGAAGTGCAGCGTCTGCAAGCCGAAATCGCCAAGGCGCAAGGCAAGCTCTCCAACGCCAGTTTCGTCGATCGCGCTCCGGCGGCCGTGGTGGCGCAGGAGCAGGAGCGTCTAAGCGATTTCCAGGCGCTGCTGCTCAAGGTGAAAGAGCAGATCGCGCGTTTGCCGACTGCCCCATAAAAAAGTCCCGTGCCCTTCGCAGGGCACGGGACTAGGAGTCTTACGTCTTGACATTCCCCCTTTCCCCGGGGAATGTTCTCCGGCTGATCCCCGGAGCGATGGCTGGTCAGGCTGTTAGGAGCCTGAGGTCTATGAACCTGTTCGACAGATAAGCCGCCAGCCATCACCTTGATCACGAGTTCGAACAGTATCCGAGGCTGTATCTTGAGATGCAAGCCTGCACATGTAAGGTGGAACGGATCAGGTCAGGGGCATTTGTGAGTCAACAGTGGAGCGTATGAATATGAGCGATGAACTGACCCAACCGGTCACCTGGGTCGGCGTGGATATCTCCAAAAAGAAGTTTGATGTTTTTCTTGAACGCGCAAACGGCCGAGGCAAGAGCAAGGTGTTCTCCAATAATGCCGCAGGTGTTGCGCAGCTTTTGACTTGGGGCCAGGCCCAGGGCTTGGACTGGACACGCACGGGCGTGTGCCTTGAAGCCACCGGCCCCTACGGGACGCTCTTGGCGCGTACGCTGCACGAGGCCGGAGTGGTGATCGCGATCGAGAATCCAGCCCGTATCCAAGCCTTTGCGCGCACGCTGGGGGTGCGGGTGAAGACCGACAAGGCCGATGCGCAGTGGATTGCGCGTTATGCCAAACAGCATCCGCCGCGCCGCTGGCAGCCGCCCAGTGCCCAGGAAGAACGCCTGCAAGCGCTGGTCGGTCGTCTGGACGACCTGATCGTCATGCGCACGATGGAGATGGCTCGCGCGCAGCAACTCACGGGCGAGGCCTTGGCATCGGTCACGAACATACTCAAAGCGCTGGAAGAGGAAATCGAGCGCCTGCGTGCGGCCATCTGTCATCATATCGACCAAGATCCCACCCTGCGTCAACCTGCGCAACTGCTCGGTAGCATCCCCGGCATGGGCCAAGAAACCATCAGCCGAGTACTGGCTCACCTTGGAACACTGACACGGTTTGAAAACGTACGCCAACTGGTGGCCTTTGTCGGGCTCAACCCACGGGTACGACAATCGGGCCAATGGATCGGCACAAGCCCGATCAGCAAGCAAGGCTCGAGCGCCATACGCAGAGCGTTGTACATGCCTGCACTGGTGGCTAAACGATATAACCCCATCTTGCGTGACTTTGCTGAACGCCTTGCAGCCAACGGTAAACGCCCCAAACAAATCGTCGTGGCCATCATGCGTAAGCTGCTGCACATGATGTGGGGCATCCTCAAATCAGGACGCCCCTTCGATCCGGCCATGGGCTTGCAAGGGTGAGTGAAAGACAGTATCAGTCGGGCTTGGGGCGTGGATGGCGAAAAATGGCGGTGGGGATGCCCTGTGGCGGCGGATTTGCCGCTCCATAGCCGTCGCTATGGAGCAAAAAACCGCTGGCGCAGGGCGCCGCAGCGCCATTTTGCAGCCCGCGATCCTCAAGTCCGACAGACTCCTAGGGTTCAGTCGCCAGAATCGACCGCTAAAGCACGCTCAATCGACCACGTTCTCAGACTGCTTGCGCCCATCCACCTTGCGCTCTTCGGCCTGGTAATCCACCAGTTCGCGCAGAGTCTTGCCCGGCTTGAAATGCGGGATGCGCTTCTCGGGCACGGCCACCTGCTCACCCGAGCGTGGATTGCGTCCGATGCGGGCCGAACGATGGCTGACGCTGAAGCTACCGAAGCCCCGGATTTCGACACGATGCCCGTCATCGAGGGCCTGCGCCAGCGCGTCGAGAATGGTCTTCACAGACAGTTCAGCGTCGCGGTGGGTCAGTTGGGGAAACTGAGCGGCCAGGATTTCAACGAGATCAGAGCGAGTCATAAGGGGTACAGGTGAAAACGGCGGCCCCGGTGAACACCGTAGGCCGCCGCACATCAGGACCGCGTTGGGTTTGCGCCGAGTTCGACGCTACCCAACACAGCAGCCCGCACGGGCGAGTCGATCAATGCAAACGAGCAACGCAACTGATCAGGAGCCTTTGTCCATCTTGGCGCGCAGCAGCGCACCGAGGTTGGTGGTACCGGCTTCGCGGGTGTCGCCCGCCAGACGGTCCATGGCTTCCTGCTGTTCGGCGGCGTCTTTCGCCTTGACCGACAACTGGATGTTGCGGGTCTTGCGGTCGATGTTGACGACGACCGCAGAGACTTGATCGCCTTCCTTGAGCACGTTGCGGGCGTCTTCGACGCGCTCGCGCGAGATCTCGGAAGCACGCAAATAGCCTTCGATGTCGCTGCCCAGATCGATGGTGGCGCCCTTGGGGTCCACCGCTTTCACAGTGCCTTCGACGATCTTGCCCTTGTCATTCAGCGCGGCAAACGACATGAACGGATCGTCGAGCATCTGCTTGATGCCCAGCGAAATGCGCTCGCGCTCGATGTCGATGGCCAGCACCACAGCTTCGACGTCCTGGCCCTTCTTGTAGTTGCGCACTTCAGACTCGCCGGTGTCGTTCCAGGACAGGTCGGATAGGTGGATGAGGCCGTCGATGCCACCGGGCAAACCGATGAACACGCCAAAATCGGTGATCGACTTGACCGGGCCGGCAACCTTGTCGCCACGCTTGTGGTTGGCAGCGAATTCGTCCCAGGGGTTGGGGCGGCACTGCTTCATGCCCAGGCTGATACGGCGACGGTCTTCGTCGATTTCCAGCACTTGCACTTCGACTTCGTCGCCCAGTTGCACCACTTTGCTCGGAGCGACGTTTTTGTTGGTCCAGTCCATTTCGGAGACGTGCACCAGGCCTTCGATGCCCGGCTCGATCTCGACGAACGCACCGTACTCGGCGATGTTGGTGATCTTGCCGAACAGACGGGTGCCCGCGGGGTAACGGCGCGAAACACCATGCCACGGGTCGTCGCCCATCTGCTTGAGGCCCAGGGAAACGCGGCCCTTCTCGGCGTCGAACTTGAGCACTTTGGCCGTGACTTCCTGACCGGGGGTGACCACTTCGCTGGGGTGACGCACACGACGCCAGGCCAGATCGGTGATGTGCAGCAGGCCGTCGATGCCGCCGAGGTCGACGAAGGCGCCGTAGTCGGTGATGTTCTTGACCACGCCGGTGACCAGCGAGCCTTCTTGCAGGGTTTCGAGCAGCTTGGCGCGTTCTTCGCCCTGGCTGGCTTCGACCACGGCACGGCGCGACAGCACCACGTTATTGCGTTTGCGGTCGAGCTTGATGACCTTGAACTCCATGGTCTTGTTCTCGTACGGCGTGGTGTCCTTCACCGGCCGCGTGTCGAGCAGCGAGCCGGGCAGGAAGGCGCGAATGCCGTTGACCATGACGGTCAGGCCGCCCTTGACCTTGCCGGTCGTGGTGCCTTCGACGAATTCGCCGGTTTCGAGAGCCTTCTCCAGCGACAGCCAGGAGGCCAGGCGCTTGGCCTTATCGCGCGACAGCACGGTGTCGCCGCGGCCGTTTTCCAGCGCGTCGATGGCAACCGAGACGAAATCGCCGACGTGAACGTCGGCTTCACCCTGATCGTTGTAGAACTCTTCGATGGGGATGTAGGCGTCGGACTTCAGCCCGGCGTTGACCACGACAAAGTTCTGATCGACCGCAACGACTTCGGCGGTAATGACTTCGCCGGTGCGCATGTCGCGTGATTGCAGGGATTCTTCAAACAGTGCGGCAAACGACTCGGTGGAAGCAGCACTTGGGGAGACAGAGGACATTGAGTTAAGACCTTCAAACCACGAAAGACCGTGGGGTTGGAGAGAGAGAAAACTGAGACGCGCAGGGCGCGCGTTCAGACGGATTGACGCCACAAAGCCAACACAGCTTCAACCGTTTGCTCAAGGCTCAGATCGGTGCTGTCCAGCAGTTGGGCGTCTGGTGCGGGCTTCAGCGCAGCCACGTCACGCTGGGTATCGCGTGCGTCGCGCAGCTCAAGCTCCGCAAAAACGTCGGCAAGTATAGCGGGAATCCCTTGTGAAATCAATTGCTTATACCGGCGCTCGGCGCGACTGTGGGCGCTGGCGGTGAGGAAGACCTTGAGGGGGGCGTCTGGAAAGACGACAGTGCCCATGTCTCGACCATCGGCCACGAGCCCCGGCGCGCGCCGAAAGCTGCGCTGCAAGGCAAACAAGGCTTCGCGCACGGAGGGAATGGCGGCGATGGTCGAAGCGGCTTGCCCCACGGCTTCAGTGCGAAGTTGTGCCGCGTCGAAAACTTGTCCGTTCAGAACGATGCCGCCCGCAGTAAAGGTCACGGGCAGATCGGCCGCGAGCCGGGCCAGCGCGTCGCTGTCGTCCAGCGGCACGCCCTGCTGCAATGCCTCCCAGGCGGTGAGGCGGTAGAGCACGCCCGAGTCGAGGCAATCGAAGCCCAGCGCCTCGGCCACGGCGGTGGCGATACTGCCTTTGCCGGAGGCGGTGGGGCCGTCGATGGCGATGACCGGCACGGGCCTGGCGATGCGGGCAAAGTCATCGAAATAGCCGGGGTAGGTCTTGGCCACGCAGCCCGGATCGAGAATGCGGATGTCGGCATGGCCAAAGCTGGCGAGCGAAAAACACATGGCCATGCGGTGATCGTCGTAAGTGGCGATGGCCGCACTGCGCCACTGCGCTGCGGGCAAGGGATGCACACGCAGCCAGTCGGGGCCGGATTCGACCTGCGCCCCGAGCTTGGTCAACTCGGTGGCCATGGCGTGAATGCGGTCGGTCTCTTTCACGCGCCAACTGCCGATGGCGGTCAGCGTGGTGGGGGCATCGGCGAACAGCGCGGTCATCGCCAGGGTCATGGCCGCGTCGGGAATGGCCAGACAGTCGATGTCGCCACCGCGCAGCGCGGTCAATCCGGCTTGCAGGCCGTCGGTTTCGATAAAGTCGTCGCCCCAGCGCACCTGGGCGCCGAGGTCTTCGAGCACGCGCGCAAACGCCACGTCGCCCTGAATGCTGTCGCGCCCCACGCCCTCCACCCGCACCGGCGCGCCCTTGCCGTGCCATTGACCCAGCACGCCCGCCGCCAGAAAGTAAGAGGCCGACGACGCATCGCCCTCCACGGCGATACGGCCAGGGCTACGCAAGCGACTGCCCGCAGGAATGACAAACCGCTCCCAGCCGGTGCGCTGCACCTGCACGCCAAAGCGCCGCAGCAGGTTGAGGGTGATCTCGATATAGGGTTTGGAAATCAGCTCGCCCTGCACCGCAATAGCGATGTCGTGATCGCTCGCCTTGAGCGGCAGCGCCAGCAACAGGGCGGTGAGAAACTGGCTGGAGACATCGCCGCGCACGGCCACGTCGCCATTCAGGCGGAAATGGCTGGCCCCGATGTGCAGCGGCGGATAGCCTTCCTGCCCGGTGTAGCGGATGTCGCAACCGAACTGCCGCAGCGCATCGACCAGATCGCCGATCGGGCGCTCATGCATGCGGGGCACACCGTGCAGCGCATAGTCGCCCCCCAGCAGCGCCAGCGCGGCGGTCAGCGGCCGGATCGCGGTGCCCGCGTTGCCCATGAACAGATCGGCCTGCGCTGCCGGAAAGCGTCCCGCCCCGCCCTGCACATGAGCCGTCTCGCTCTCGCGCCGCACGGTAATGCCCAGCGCTTGCAGCGCAGCGAGCATCACGCGGGTGTCGTCGGAATCGAGCAGGCCGGTGATCTCGGTCTGCCCCTCGGCCAGCGCGGCTAGCAGCAGGACGCGATTGGAAATGCTCTTGGAACCGGGCAGCTTCACCCGTCCGCCCGCGCCGATGAGCGGCGGCAGATCGCGCACCTCAGACTTCATCATCGGACGACGCCGGAGCGTCCCAGCCCTGCCGCACCTGGCTGGCGCGGCGAATCAGCGCCTCGACCGCGCTCCAGTTGCCCTGCTGAATCTGCGCTTCAAAACCCGCCAGCGCCTGTTTGTAGAGTTGCAGTTGCCGCAGCACTTCGTCGCGATTGGCCTGCAGCACGTCGCGCCACATGTGCGGATCGCCCCCGGCGATGCGGCTGAAGTCGCGAAACCCCGGTCCGGCCAGTTGCAGAAAAGCGCTGCCCTGCGGCTGGCTGGAGAGCGCATACACATAGCTGAACGCCAGCAGATGCGGCAGGTGGCTGACGGCGGCAAAGGCCGCATCGTGCTCTTCGGGCGACATCACCGAAACCACGCCGCCGATCGACTCCCACGCCTGGGTGGCGATGTCCACAAAGCTGTCGCTGTTGGCCGCAAGCGGCGTGATGACGACGCGCTTGCCGTCGAACAAACCGGCTTCGGCATGCAGCACCCCGCTCTTTTCCTTACCCGCTATTGGATGGCAGGGCACGAACTGGCTTTGCCGCGCGCCGAGTTGCGACTGCGCCGCCGCCACCACATTGCCTTTGGTGCTGCCGACGTCCATCACCAGGGCGTGGGGTTCGAGGCCGTGCCGCAACTGCTTGAGCAGATCGCCGGTGGACACCACCGGCACGGCCAGCAGCACGAGATCGGCGCCATGCACCGCACGCAGCGCCGAATCGGCCTCCTCGTCGATGATGCCGCGTTCCAGCGCGGTGCGGGTGGTCGTGGGCGACTTGCTGTAGCCCACGACGCGCCGCGCCAGCTTGGCTCGACGCGCAGCCAGGGCGAACGAGCCGCCGAGCAGACCGACCCCGAGAATAGCCAGACGCTCGAACTGCACAGAGGCTTCGTCGCCGATCACAGTGTCCATGGCCTCAGCTTGCGGCATAGTGGTCGCGCAGTGCGGCGATGCAGGTAGCGTTTTCCGCCTCGGTACCCACCGAGATGCGCAGCCATTGGGGCAGTCCGTAGTTGTCCACCGGACGGGCGATCACGCCGCGCTGCAACAGCGCCAGATTCAATCGCGCGCCAGCCTTTGCGTCATCGCCCACCTTCACCAGAATGAAGTTGCCTTGCGAGGGGATGTAGCGCAGGCCCAGCTCATCGAACGCCGCAGCCAGCTGCGCCTGACCGGCACGGTTGACCGCATAGGCCTGATCGATGAAAGCCAGATCGTCCAGCGCGGCAAGCGCCGCGGCCTGCCCTAGCGTGCTGGTGTTGAAGGCCGAGCGCACCCGGTTGAGCACATCGGTCAGCGCCGGCTGCGATACGCCGTAGCCCATGCGCAGGCCCGCCAGGCCGTAAGCCTTGGAAAAGGTGCGCGAGACAATCAGATTGGGAAATTCGCGCACCCAAGCCATGCTGTCGTAACGCAGCGCGGGTTCGATGTATTCCACATAGGCTTCGTCGAGCACCACGGCGATGTGCGGCGGCACCTTGCGCAGAAAGTCGTGCAACTCGTCAGCCGACAAAAACGTGCCGGTTGGATTGTTGGGGTTCGCCACGAAGATCAGCTTGGTCTGCGAAGTGATGGCGGCCAGCATGGCGGGCAGGTCGTGACCAAAATCGCGGTCGGGCACGACCTGATGCGATGCCCCCACGCCCTGCACCGCTTGCGTGTAAACGATGAAGCTGTAGCGCGAATACATGCCGGCATCGGCGTCGGTCAGCAAGGCGCGCGCGGCCATTTCCAGCAGGTCGCTCGAACCATGGCCGAGGGTGATCCACTCCGGCGGCACACTCAGCTTGCTGGCCAGCGCCTGTTTCAGCGCGTAGCCGTCGTTGTCGGGGTAGCGGGTGCTGTCGGCCATCGCGGCCAGGATGGCCTCACGCGCCTTGGGCGACATGCCCAGCGGGTTTTCATTCGAAGCCAGCTTGACGATGCGCTCGGGCTGCAAACCAAACTGCCGCGCGACTTCGGCGATGGGCTTGCCCCCGACGTAAGGTGAAATGGCCTGGACGTAATCGGCGCCCCAGCGGGCTTGGGTGGCGTGTTGTTCTGACATGTTCAAACTCTCAGGAGATGCGAGCCGTGCTCAGCTCAGTTGTCGCGTGGTTTTTTATCGATGGGGTAGGAGCCCAGGCACTTGTACATCGCGCACACCCCTTGCAGCTCGCGCAAAGCGGTCGCCACCCGAGGCTCGTCTTGATGCCCTTCGACGTCGATATAAAAAGCGTATTCCCATTCGCCCGAGCGCGCCGGGCGCGACTCGAACCGGGTCATGCTCACCCCATGCGCGGCCAGCGGTTTGAGCAGGTCGTACACCGCACCGGCGCGGTTGGGCACGGAGAGGATGAGGCTGGTGCGGTCGGACCCGGTAGGCTCGGGCTGCGCCGCGCCGAGCACGACAAAGCGCGTGGTGTTCTGCGCCTCATCCTGAATGGCGCGCGCGGCGATGTGCAGGCCGTAAAGCACCGCGGTCGCCTCGGCGGCGATCCCGGCGATGCTGGCGTCTTCCGCAGCCAGCCGGGCGCCCTCGGCATTGCTCGATACGGGACGAATTTCGGCATTGGGCAGATGCGCACGCAGCCAGCCTGCGCACTGGGCCAAAGCTTGAGGATGCGCAGCGACCGTCTGGATGCCCTGTAGATCAGGCTCCTGCCGCATCAGGAAATGCCGCACCGGCAAACTGACCTCGCCGCACAGATGCACCGGATGCGCCAGCAGCAGATCCATGCTGCGCGCCACCGCGCCTTCGGTACTGTTTTCCACCGGCACGATGGCGAACTCGCTCTCACCACTCAGATAGCTGCGAAACACATCGTCGATGGTCGCGCAGGGAAAGCCTTGCGCACTGGCGCCGAAGAACCGCCGCGCCGCCTGCTCGCTGAACGTGCCCGCAGGGCCCAGATACGCCACGCGCTGCGGCGCCTCCAGCGCGCGGCAGGCCGACATGACTTCGCGCCAGATGGCGCTCACGCCGGCATTGCGCAGCGGCCCGGCATTGTGCTCATGCAGCTTTTCGATCACCTGACGTTCACGCTCGGGGCGGAACACGGGCATGTTCAAGCGCTGCTTGATATGGCCGATCTGCTGCGCGGCTTCGGCCCGCTGGTTGAGCAGCGCCAGAATCTGTTTGTCGAGGGCGTCGATCTGGTCACGCCAGGGGCTCAGGTCATCTTGGGAATCTTGGCTCATCGGATTTCAGCCGTGGCGTTTTTCAAAGTCTTGCAAGTAGTTCACCAGCGCCTGCACGCCTTCAAGCGGCATGGCGTTGTAGATCGAGGCCCGCATGCCGCCCACCGACTTGTGCCCCTTGAGTTGCAGCAGCCCCGCCGCCTCGGCGCCTTGCAGGAAAGCGGTGTTCAAAGCGGTATCACGCAGATGAAACGGCACATTCATGCGCGAGCGGCAATCGCGGGCCACGCGGGTTTCATAAAGCTGCGAGCCGTCGAGCGCGGCGTACAGCAGATGCGCCTTGGCAATATTGCGCGCTTCCACCGCGGCCAACCCTTCAAGTCCATCGAAACGCTGGCGCTTGATCCACTGCAACACCAGTCCGGCGATGTAGATCGCGTAAGTGGGCGGCGTGTTGAACATGGAATGATTGGCCGCCACCACGGCATAGTCGAACGCGCTGGGGCAATGCGGCAGGGCATGGCCCAGCAGATCGCGGCGAACAATGACCAGAGTGAGTCCTGCCGGGCCGATGTTCTTTTGCGCGCCGCCATAGATGCAGGCGTAGCGCGACACCTCCACCGCACGAGACAACAGGTGCGAGGACATGTCGGCCACCAGCGGCACGCCGCGGCTGTCGGGCACGAAGTGAAACTCCACCCCGTCGATGGTTTCGTTGGTGCAGACGTGCAGATATTGCGCGTCGGGGCGGATGCTCCAGGCGGCGTTGTCGGGAATACTGCCGTAGCCTTGATCGTCGTGGGCGCTGGCGCTCAGATGCACATCGCAGTATTTGCGCGCTTCCTGCTGGCTTTTTTGCGACCAGCTTCCGGTCACGACGTAGTCGGCCTTGGCCCCGCGCGAAAGATTCAGCGGAACAATGGCGTTCTCCGCAATCGCCCCGCCTTGCATGAACAGCACGGCGTAGTCGTCAGGGATCTGCAGCAACTCGCGCAGATCGGCCTCGGCCTGCGCGATGATGGACTCGAACTGCGGCCCGCGGTGGCTCATTTCCATCACGCTCATGCCGCAGCCGTGCCAGTCGAGCATCTCGGCCGCGGCCTGTTCCAGCACCTCTTCAGGAATGGCGGCCGGCCCGGCGGAGAAGTTATAGGGGCGTTGCTTGACCATCTCGGCTCACTCCGCGGCCGTGTCGGCGCCGCCGTCTTCCGCCGGGGGCGGCTCGGTCGGGGGCAGCTCGTCGTCGTCCGCCTCCACCACCGGTTGCACCTGAATGAGATGCGCCTTGGCGTCGAGCGCGATCAGGGTGACCCCCTGCGTCGCCCGGCCCATTTCACGAATCTCTTCCACCCGCGTGCGCACCAGCACACCGGTATCGGTGATGAGCATGATTTCATCGCTGGTGCGCACCAGGCAGGCCGCCACCACCTTGCCGTTGCGCTCCGAAGTCTGGATGGCGATCATGCCCTTGGTACCGCGCCCATGACGGGTGTATTCGGTGATGGACGTGCGCTTGCCGAAGCCGTTTTCCGTGGCGGTGAGCACGCTCTGGGTTTCGTCTTCGGCCACCAGCAAGGCAATGACGGACTGATCGGCTTCAAGCTGCATGCCGCGCACCCCGCGCGCCTCGCGGCCCATCGGGCGTACGTCGGCCTCGTCGAAACGCACCGCCTTGCCCGCATCCGAGAACAACATGACGTCGTGCTGACCATCGGTGATGGCCGCACCGATGAGGTAGTCGTCGTCATCGAGCCCGACCGCAATGATGCCCGCGGTACGACGGTTGGCGAACGCCGTCAGCGGCGTCTTTTTCACCGTGCCGCGCGCGGTCGCCATGAACACATAGTGCTGCTCGTCGAAGGCCTTGACCGGCAGTACGGTGGTGATCTTCTCACCCGCCTGCAACGGAAACAGATTGACCAGAGGTTTGCCACGCGAGCCGCGTCCGCCCATCGGCGATTCGTACACCTTCATCCAGTACACCCGGCCCCGGTTGGAGAAGCACAGCAGCATGTCGTGGGTGTTGGCCACGAACAGTTGCTCGACCCAGTCGTCTTCCTTGGTACCCGTGGCCAGCTTGCCCCGGCCGCCGCGGCGCTGCGCACGGTATTCCGCCAGAGGCTGGCTCTTGACGTAGCCCGAATGCGAGATGGTGACCACCAGGTCTTGCGGGGTGATGAGGTCTTCGACATCGATGTCGTAAGCATTGACCTCGATGTGCGAACGGCGCGCATCGCCGAACTCGGCACGCAAGGTGCTCATTTCGGTGGTGATGATTTCGGTCATGCGCTCAGGCTTGGCAAGGATGTCGAGCAGATCGGCGATCTGTTCCATGACGTCCTTGTATTCGCCGACGATCTTGTCCTGCTCCAGTCCGGTCAGGCGCTGCAGCCGCATCTGCAGGATTTCCTGCGCCTGCGTCTCGCTGAGGTAATAACCGTCGGGTTTGAGGCCGTAACGCGCGTCGAGATCGTCGGGTTGGAACTGGGTGATGTCACCCTCCACGCGCGACAGCATGGCGCGCGCCTCGCCCGGCTCCCAGGCCTGCGCCAGCAGACGTTCCTTGGCCACCGGCGGCGTGGGCGCGGCCTTGATGAGTTCGATCATGCGATCGACATTGGCCAGCGCCACAGCCAGACCTTCGAGCACATGCCCACGTTCACGCGCTTTGCGCAGGTCGAACACCGTGCGGCGGGTGATGATCTCGCGGCGGTGCGACAAAAAGGCCGCGATCATCTGCTGCAGGTTGAGCAAACGCGGCTGACCATCCACCAGCGCCACCATGTTGACGCCAAAGGTGTCTTGCAGCTGGGTCTGCTTGTACAGATTGTTGAGCACCACTTCAGGCACTTCGCCGCGCTTGAGTTCGATGACCACGCGCATGCCCGACTTGTCGGACTCGTCCTGGATGTGGCTGATGCCTTCGATCTTTTTCTCTTGCACCAGCTCGGCGATGCGCTCAAGCAAGGTGCGTTTGTTGACCTGGTACGGCAACTCGTCAACGATGATGGCCTGACGCTGACCCTTTTCGAGATCTTCAAAGTGGCAACGCGCCCGCATCACCACCCGTCCGCGTCCGGTGCGGTAAGCGTCGCGCACTCCCGAAGTGCCATAGATGATGCCCGCTGTCGGGAAGTCGGGCGCAGGCACGCGCTCCATCAACTCCTCGATCGTCGCCCCGGGGTTGCGCAACAAATGCAAACAGGCGTCGAGCACCTCGCCCAGGTTGTGCGGCGGAATATTGGTGGCCATGCCCACCGCAATGCCCGATGAGCCATTGATCAGCAAATTGGGCAGACGCGCAGGCAAAAGCAGGGGCTCCTGCTCGGAGCCGTCATAGTTGGGGCCGAAATCGACGGTTTCCTTGTCGATATCGGCCAGCATTTCGTGCGCGATCTTCGACAGCCGGATTTCGGTGTAGCGCATGGCCGCGGCGTTGTCGCCGTCCACCGAGCCGAAGTTGCCCTGTCCGTCCACCAGCATGTAGCGCAAGGAAAAATCCTGCGCCATGCGCACGATGGTGTCGTACACCGACTGGTCACCGTGCGGGTGGTATTTACCGATCACGTCACCCACGATGCGCGCCGACTTCTTGTAAGGCCGGTTCCAGGCATTGCTCAATTCGTGCATCGCATACAGCACGCGCCGATGAACCGGCTTGAGGCCATCTCGCACATCGGGAAGTGCACGACCCACGATCACGCTCATCGCGTAGTCGAGGTAGGAGCGACGCATTTCCGTCTCTAGGCTGATTGGCAGGGTTTCTTTGGCAAAAACGGACATGAGTGAGTGCTTCGCAGCAATAGATCAGACGTCGGAGCGACCAGACCGGGCCCGACAAACCGGGCGTCGCCCGTCTAGCAGACGCGCCCCCAGTCAAGCGAACGATGTTAGCAGCCCGTATTTCCTCACCCGGTTTCAGCGCAGCAGCGAAATGGATGACGGAATGTGGAGCAGAAAAATCACGCTAATGTTGCGAAACAGCAACGTCGGTATGTGCACCTCGGGGCATAACGTAAACGAATCGTTTCAGCAATTGAACGTCACAGACGCTGTGGCACAATGTCTTCGGGTTTACTAGTAGTGAATGCGTCAGGTGTCGGGTTCTCGGGCAGTGAACGAGTTCAAGCGGCAATTGCTCACACCCCAAAGCATCCTGGCGCTTATTATGGCAACACGCAGTTCTGGCTGCGATGAACGATCAACGACCGAGAGGAAATAACATGATCCACCCCAAAAAAATCGCAAAATTGTTCGCAGCTGCGGTTCTCGCAACATCTTCGCTGGCGGCTGCCCATGCCGGTGAGGCTCGCAGCATCAACAACTGGCAAGACCCGTACGGTCTGACCTGGATGAACGGCGACAACAAGCTGTGCTGGCAAGACAACTTCTGGACGCCGGCAACCGCCTCCAGCGAAGCTTGTGGCCTGCCTGTCGTGGCCAAGGCTGAACCTGCTCCGGCGCCTGCCCCCGCACCTGCTGCCGCGCCTGCCCCCGCCCCCGCCCCCGCTCCGGCCCCCGTGCCTGTGAGCGAAAAGGTCACCTACAACGCCGACGCCTTCTTCCAGTTCAACAAGGCTGTTCTGCTGCCCGCTGGCAAGGAAAAGCTCGATGATCTGGCTGGCAAGATCAAGGCCATCAATCTGGAAGTCGTGATCGCCACCGGCTACACCGACAGCTTCGGCAGCGTGGCTTACAACCAGAAGCTCTCCGTTCGCCGTGCTGAAGCCGTGAAGGCTTATCTGGTGAGCCAGGGTGTCCCGGCTGACAAGATCTACGTCGAAGGCAAGGGCAAGACCGACTTCCGCGTCGATCCCAAGAGCTGCAAGGGCACGTTCAAACAACAAGTGGAATGCCAAGCCCCCAACCGCCGCACGGTGGTCGAGGTTGTCGGTACCCACATGGTCACTAAGTAAGCTGTTTCAAGAAAGCTGCCGACTTAGAGCTGACTGCTTCACCGAAAAAGCCCCGCCCTGCGGGGCTTTTTCTTTTTGGCGCGGTGTCGCTGCTTGACAACGCCTTCGCTATATTTGAGGGGGCACAGACCGAAACATCGGAGCCACACATATTCCCGTTCACAGGAGAGTTTCATGGATCAAGCCGAACTTCAGCGTTCTGGCGCAATGACCGAGCTACCGTCGATGGACCAGCTCTGGATGCCGTTCACCGCCAACCGGCAGTTCAAGGCCGCCCCCCGATTGCTCGTCAGTGCGCAAGGCATGTATTACCGCTCTCACGACGGACGTCAGATCCTGGACGGCACATCGGGCCTGTGGTGCGTCAACGCGGGCCACGGCCGACCGGAGATCAGCGCGGCCATTGCCCATCAGGCTCAGGAGATGGACTATGCCCCCCCATTCCAGATGGGCCACCCTGTGCAGTTCGAGGCGGCCAATCTGCTGGCCGAAATCGCCCCCGCTGATCTGAAAAAAGTGTTTTTCACCAACTCCGGCTCCGAGTCGGTGGACTCGGCCCTGAAGATCGCCCTGGCCTATCACCGGGCGCGCGGTGACGGAACGCGCACCCTGTTCATCGGGCGTGAGCGCGGCTATCACGGCGTGGGATTCGGGGGCATCTCCGTGGGCGGTATGGTGGCGAATCGCAAGACCTTCCGCGGTTCGCTGCTGCCCAATGTGGATCATCTGCCCCACACTTACGCGCCTGACCATCAGGCGTTTTCGCGGGGCGTACCAGAATGGGGCGGACACCTTGCCGATGAGCTCGAACGCATTGTGGCGCTGCATGATGCGAGCAATATCGCCGCCGTGATCGTCGAGCCCGTCGCTGGGTCAACCGGTGTGCTCGTGCCGCCCAAGGGGTATCTGGAACGGCTGCGCGCAATATGCGACAAACACGGCATTCTGTTGATTTTCGATGAGGTCATCACCGGCTATGGTCGGCTGGGCACGCCGTTTGCCGCACAGTATTTCAAGGTCACGCCCGACATCATCACCACCGCCAAGGCGGTGAACAATGCGGCGGTGCCGCTGGGCGCCGTGTTCGTGCGTAATGGCATTTACGACACGGTCGTGAACGGATCTCCGGACGGCACTGTCGAATTTTTCCACGGTTACACCTATTCGGGCCATCCTCTGGCCATGGCCGCTGCCGTCGCGGCGCAAAAGATTTACAAGCGCGACCAGCTGCTCACCCGCGTGCAGGACGACGGCATTGCACACTACTGGCAGGAAGCGCTGCACGCCCTGCGAGACGTGCGACACGTCAAAGACCTGCGCAATATCGGGCTGATCGGCGCCATCGAGCTGGAGTCGCGGCCTGCCGGCGTGGGCAAGCGGGCCTTTGAAGCGTTTGTCGGCTGCTACGCACGCGGCCTGCTGGTGCGGTACACGGGCGACACCCTTGCGCTGTCGCCGCCGCTCATCATCGAGCGCGGCCAGATCGATCAGATCATGTCGACCCTTCGGGACGTTCTGCGCACCATCGACTGAACGGTTCGCACCCTTTGTCAACCCGGCCTCGCGCCGGGTTTTTCATGTCTTGTCGGCCTCTCGACCTCGAGACTGTCGCCGCGCGTTAAAGTGCGTGTCTTATCGCGAATTGCACTTTCTTTTTTCCCTTCCACACATGGACTCCCTGCTGCGTTGGTTCATACCCTGGGAACTGTCTCCAACGGCCCTCGTCCTGTTGGCGACTGCGGCTGTTTTCTATGTGCGCGGCTGCCGCAGACGGAAGATTTCAGTCTCGCGCCAGGTTCGTTTCTGGCTGGGATGGGTGCTGATGTGGCAAGCCTTCCAAACCCGCTGGGACTACTACGCCGAACATCAGTTTTTCGTGCATATCTCGCAGCAAATTTCGCTGCATGATTTCGCGCCGCTGCTCATGATGTGGAGCTATCCGCTCGCTGTGCTGCGAGCCGGCATTCCCGTGAGCATCAGGGTGCGCTGGCTGAGGCCTTTTCAGCGCAACGCAGTTATACGGGCGACCAAGCTCGTGCTGTTCAACCCTTACTTCGCCGCGTTTTTGTTTGGCGGCATGGCATTGCTCTGGCTGATTCCGTCTTTTCACCCCTTTGTCATGCTCAATGCGCCGACCTACCGGTTGATGAACTGGAGCATGGCGCTTGATGGTCTTTTGTTCTGGTGGCTGGTTCTCGATACCCGTCCCAATCCGCCCGCCCATCTCTCGCCGGGAAAACGGGTTTTTCTGCCTCTGCTTAGCATGCTACCGACCATGGTGTGGGGCGCAATCCTCGCTCTGAGCATGACCGACTACTACCCGATTTATGAAATTTGCGGACGCGCGCTGAGCCTCGACCCATTGACTGACCAACACCTTGGCGGCCTGATCCTGTGGATTCCGGGCTCTTTCCCCATGATCCTGGCCAGCATGATCGCGTTGCGCAGTTGGATGCGGCTTTCAGACCGAGGCCGACTCAAAACGCGGCCCAATAAGCGCACCGTTGCTTCGGCTACGCCCGCCGTACCACCCGTCGTTTGAGACTTTGCACCTGTCGAGTTCGAACGGCGCAGGCTGCAAGCGGCTCAGCGTGCCCGTTTGCGCGGGCTGGTCGACTTGCCAGTCTTGCGATCTGCGGACGATTTTCCCTTCGCTGCCTTGCCGTTGGCACTTGGCGCGGCCGCGGTTTTAATCGCGGCCTCCACGGGGCCACGCTGGCCCTTGCCGCCCGCTTTGGCCACTCCTTTGCCCACCCCGTTCGACGACGTCCGGGATTTGCGCACGCCAGCCGACATTTGCGGATTCAGCGCAAACACATCTTCGTCGACGCCCTTGATCTCTCCGGAAGTCGGCAAAGGCTTGTTCGACGGGCTGGATTTGCCGCCTTCGCGCACCAGGCGGAAGTCAATTTTGCGTCCATCCAGATCGACCCGGCTGACCTGCACGAGCAGACGCCCGCCCAAGGCGTAACGAATACCGGTGCGTTCACCGCGCAACTCGCCACGCGCTTCGTCGTAGCGAAAGTAATCGGCGCCAATTTCCGAGACATGCACCAGGCCTTCGACAAACAGGGCATCGAGTTGCACAAAAAGGCCAAAGCCGGTCACTGCGGTGATCGTGCCCGCGTACTCCTCGCCGAGCTTGTCGCGCATGTACCAGCACTTCAACCAGCTCTCGACATCGCGGCTGGCCTCGTCGGCCCGACGCTCATTGGACGAGCAATGCACCCCGGCCGCCTCCCAGATCGGCATGTCCTTAGCCTGCTCCTTGGATACCGGAGCAGCCGGAGCCACGCTTACAAGCTGACGCTGCGGCGCGCGGCGCGCGTTCTGTTCGCCACGATTGAGTTCGATGCGTTCGCTGAACTTCGGGGTGTAATGCGTGCCGTGCAGAATGGCCTTGATGCCGCGATGCGTGAGCAGATCGGGATAGCGACGGATCGGGCTGGTGAAATGGGTGTAGGCGGGATAGGCCAGGCCGAAATGCCCGCTGTTGTGCGGCGTATAAATGGCCTGCTGCATGGAACGCAGCAGAAGCGTCTGAATCTGTAGGGCGTCCGGCCGCTCCTCGATGGACTGCGCCAGCGCCTGATAGTCAGCGGGTTCGGGCGCCCCTTTGCTGCCCAGCGTGAGCCCGAGATTGCGCAGCAGGGTGCGCAGTGTTTCGAGCTTTTCGGGCGTGGGGCCTTCGTGAACGCGATAGAGCGCAAGCTGTTTGTTGCGTTCCAGAAAATCGGCGGCACACACATTGGCTGCCAGCATGCATTCCTCGATCAGCCGGTGCGCGTCGTTGCGATGTCGCGGCACGATGGCCTCGATCTTGCCCGCGGCATTCACCACAATCTGCGTTTCGGGAATATCGAGATCGAGCGCCCCCCGAACCTGCCGCGACTTGAGCAAGGCGTGAAACACAGCATGCAGATTGAGCAGGTGCGGCACCAGCGGCGCACGTTCGCGCGCTAGCTTTCCTGCCGTGTTCGACAAGATGTCTGCAACCTCCGTGTAGGTCAGTCGCGCCTGCGAACGCATCACCGCCGGATAAAACTGATAGGCCTTGAGCTCACCCTGCGCGGAGATCAGCACGTCGCACACCATGCACAGACGATCCACCTGAGGGTTCAGCGAGCACAGGCCGTTACTCAGCTTTTCCGGCAGCATGGGAATCACGCGCCGAGGAAAATACACCGAGGTCGCACGCTCCAGCGCGTCCGCATCGAGCTCCGTCCCTTCGCGCACGTAATGCGAGACATCGGCAATCGCCACCAGCAAACGCCAGCCCTTGGCGCGACCGATCTTCGCGGGCTCGCAATACACCGCATCGTCGAAATCCCGCGCGTCCTCGCCGTCGATGGTCACCAGCGCCACATCGCGCAAATCGATGCGCCCGGCCGAGTCGGCATCACGCACCGCGTCAGGCAAAGCCGCACTTTCGCGCAGCGCGCCGCTCGAAAACAAATGCGGTACGCCGTACTTACGCACCGCAATTTCAATCTCCATGCCGGGGTCATCGAGCTCCCCCAACACCTCCAGCACCCGCCCGACCGGCTGCACGTTGGGCAGCGGCGGCTGGGTGATTTCAGCGCTCACCACCTGACCAGCACGCGCCTTGCCAATGGCATCGGGCGATATCAGAATGTCCTGCACATAGCGCTTGTCCTCGGGCGCCAGCAACCACGTTCCGCCCTCTTGCAACAAACGCCCGATGATGGGTCGCGTGCTCCGCTCCAGAATGGCGATGATCTGCCCTTCCGTCCGTCCGCGCCGATCGGGCTTGCCCACACGTACTCGCACCCTGTCCAGGTGCAGCACAGTACGCATCTGCTGCGGCGGAAGATAAACATCGGGGCCGCCATCATCGGGCGTGACAAAGCCATGACCATCGCGATGACCGCGCACGATACCTTCAACAATCACGGAGAATCCTTTTTTTGATTGCAGACCACTGCAGAGTCGCGGCCTTGGCGCCGCATGGAAATGAAGCCAAACATTGTTCTGACTAGTGCATTATCACCGCGGACCCCGATCAACCTCAAAAGCGCGGCCCAGTCTTTACAAGCACGAACTTTATGCTAAGATGTGTCGCTTCGTTGCCCAGATGGCGGAATTGGTAGACGCACTAGTTTCAGGTACTAGCGCTGCGAGGCGTGGAGGTTCGAGTCCTCTTCTGGGCACCAAAATTGCAGAAAGTACAGACGGGGGATTTCGATTCCCCGTTTTGCTTTCCGTCAGGCACAAATGCAAGAATGCCTGATCTCCCAGCCGGGATGGCGGAATCGGTAGACGCACTGGATTCAAAATCCAGCGCCCTTAAAAGCGTGCGGGTTCGAGTCCCGCTCCCGGCACCATCTAATCGTTTTCGGCGGTGCACAGAAGTGCAAAAGCCCTATAGATTCGGCCCACAAATAGATTGAACTTATTGAGTTTTTTCGCATCTTCCATCCATGGAAAAAGACGATGCAAGAAAACTCAGCCCAGCCGAGCAGCCCGAGCGGCGTCGGCAAGTCATCCGCTCACACAAGCGAGGGAGAACGCGCACGCAGATTGCCCAGGAGGTGGGGTTGAGCTACACGGCGGTGAGCAAGACGATCGCGCGCTTTGAATCGCAGGGATTGGCGGGTCTGGCGCCGCGCACACGCGGTCGGCGCAGTGGCGAAGACCGCGCCCTGTCAGTGGAGCAGGAACAAGCCATCCAACGCACCATCTGCGACAAGCGCCCGGAGCAGTTGAAGATGGACTTCGCGCTATGGAGCCGAGCTGCCGTCATGCAGTTGATCGAGCGCGAATACGGCATCAAGCTGCATGTGCGCTCGGTGGGCAAATACCTGGCGCGCTGGGGCTTCACGCCGCAAAAGCCGATCAAGCGCGCCTATGAGCAGTCGCCTGCAGCAGTCAAGCAATGGCTGGACACGCAGTACCCGCAGATTGCGCAGCGCGCCAAGGCCGAGGGCGCAGAGATTCACTGGGGCGACGAGACGGCGCTGGTCAACACCGATGTGCGGGGCCGCAGCTTTGCCCCCAAGGGGCGCACGCCGGTGGCTATGGCGGTGGGCGGCACGCGTCAAAAGCTCTCCATGATTGCCTCCGTGACCAATCAGGGCAAGGCGCGCTGGATGATCATCGACGGCGCCTTCAACCATGAGCGGTTGATCGAGTTCTTCGAGTCCCTGGTCAAGGACACGGGCAAGAGGATCTTCCTGATTCTGGACAACCTGGGGGTGCATCATTGCAAGCCGGTGAAGGCGTGGCTGTCGCAGAACAAGGAGCAGATGGAGGTGTTCTATCTGCCCAGCTACAGCCCTGAGCTCAATCCGGAGGAGCGCCTGAACGCGGACCTCAAACACGTCATTCGAACCAAGGTGCCGGTGCGAACCAAGGCGAAGTTTCAGGCTGCCGCCGTCGAGCACATGACTGCCCTGGCCCACAAGCCCGAGCGTGTCAAAACCTTCTTTCAAGATCCGTTTGTCAAGTACGCCGCATGACACTATTTGGGGGCCGAATCAATAAAGCCATCAATGCGTTTAGGGCTTCTGTGCGATGACGGCACCGGGTTGGCACTGCATTGGGTTTGAAAATAAACTGCCCTCCTGCACACAGCCAAGCCCCCATGCACAATCCTCCCATACGCCATTGCACCGCCTGCGGCTCCCCGGTGATCTACCGCGTGCCTGAAGGCGATTCCCGTCCGCGCGCGGTTTGCCCGGCCTGCGGGCACATCCAGTACGAAAATCCGCGCAACATCGTCGGCGTCATACCGGCTTGGGGGCAACAGGTTTTGTTGTGCAAGCGGGCGATCGAGCCGCGCTATGGTTTGTGGACCTTGCCCGCGGGCTTCATGGAAATTGGCGAAAGCACCGAAGTGGGCGCCCTTCGGGAGACCCGTGAAGAAGCCGGTGCCGAAGTGGCGTTGAAGGGTCTTTACGCGGTCATCAATGTGCTGCCCGCGAATCAGGTCTATTTCTTTTACCGGGGGCAACTCACCCAGCCCCAATGGCAAGCGGGAGAAGAGAGTCTCGATGTCCAGCTTTTTCACGAAGCGGACATTCCCTGGGAGCAGATCGCCTTTCGCAGCGTGGCGCAAACATTGCGGCGCTACTTCGCAGACCTGCGCGCCGGGCACTTCCAGATTCACACCTTCGACATCGCCTAAAAGCTGGGGCTCGCTCAGGCGCAGCCGCTCATCGGCAATTCGCTGCCCGCATGGAACAGTTTCCAGAAGCCATAGGCGGCAAACAGCAAGAGCAACGTACCGGCAGCCAGGTGAAACCAGCGCTGATTGGTGCGCTGACTTACCCAACGCAGCGTGTGACCGGCAAACAGCATGTGCGGCAGAGTGCCCAGGCCGAAGGCCAGCATGGCCAGGGCACCCTCCCAAGCCGTGGCGCTGAGAAACGCCAGAGAAAGCGCGGAATACACCAGTCCACAAGGCAGCAAACCCCAGAGTAGCCCGGCGCCAAGCCGTTTGGGAAAGGTGTTGAAGGGCAGCAGCCGCGATAGCAAGGGCTGAGTCAACCGGGTCAATCCGCGCCCAACCCAACTGCCGCCGAGCCACTTCTGCTGCCAGGCCAGCCAGCGCGGTGAAAGCATCTGTTGCAGGATCATCCATAGGCCCACCGCAACGAGCACCAGGTTGCCAAGGGTAAAAAGGCTCAGTTGCACCGGCCGCGCGCTTGCGGCCCACACCCCAGCCCCGATCAAACCGGCGATTCCCCCCAAAATGGTGTAGGACAACACCCGTGCGCCCTGTAATTGCAGCTGATTTTGAAACAACTGACGCGCCGGAAGGAGCACATGCTCAATGGATGCGCGCTCGGAGGCCACCACCAGTCCCCCGCACATGGCGGCGCAGTGCAGCCCGCCTGTGAGGCCCATCAACAACAGGGTCAGTGGAATGGTTGTATTCATGGTGTTCTGCTGTATTCTGTAAACATCAACTGAAGCAAATATCGCGACATCCAAATCTATGAAATCGACCCCGACCCCCACCGCCACGCAGATGGAAAAACCCCATCCTTGCGATGTGTGCTTTCAAAGTAAATTCTGCCTGCCGATTGCGCTGCAGCCGTCGGAGATGGGGCGTATCCGAGACGTGATTCAGGCAACCGTGCGGGTGCAGAAGGGCGAAGCGCTTTTCAGCACTGGCCAAGCCATGACCAAGGTGTATTCGGTGCATGCAGGATCTTTCAAATCCTATGTCACCAGTTCCGACGGACGCGAGCAGATTGTCGGTTTCCACATTCCCGGTGAGTTGATGGGCCTGGAGGGTCTGGGGCAGCACACCTATTTCACCGACACGGTCGCGCTCGAAGACAGCGAAGCCTGCGAAATCGATCTGCGTGCGCTGGAAACCACCACGCGCGACCTGCCCGCGCTGCAGCATCAGCTGCATTGCATCGTCGGCGGCAAGTTGGTGCGGGCGCAGCAAGATCAGTTTTCTCTGGGCAGCATGCATGCAGATGAGCGGCTGGCCCGCTTTCTGCTCGACTTGTCCGAACGCTTCAAGGCCCGTGGCCTGTCGCCCGATGAATTCGTCTTGCGCATGAGCCGCGAAGAGATTGGCAGTTATCTCGGCTTGAAACTGGAGACGGTCAGCCGTCTGATGTCCAAGTTTCACTCCGCGGGGTTGATTCATGTGGCGCAGCGCCAGATTCGCATCACGGATCGCCGCGCCCTCGCTGAATTGTTGATGCCGCAAACCTGATCACTCTGAGTGATAGCCAGTGAATATAGGGGCTCCGAGAGGAGCCCCTTTATTTTGTTCAGACACCCGGTTCGAGCGTCAGCGTCGTCCCCGGAATCCAGACACCCGCGAGGCGCCAGTTTGCCGTTTCCACATGCACGCGGTAACGCACGGGCTCAATGGGTGGTGAGAAGGCGCTGTAAGTACCTGAGGCGCCGCGGTGCAAGTCGATCTGCACGTCTTTCTGCTTGGACAAAGGATGACGCAACATCAAGTGCAGGGTGTCGGGAGCGATCTGCTGGTTGAGCTTGAGGTCAATGCGCCCGGCTGCGATCGAGATCTGTCCCGAAAGATGCAGGGCCTGGGCATGTCGCTCGCGCTGAATGTCGCCGCCTACCGCGAGCCCCTTTTTGTAGTAGTGGTCGGTCACCAGGCTGTCGGGGGTGCGGCTGGCCAGGTAGATGGTGTAGACACTGGCCAAAACCGCGATCAGGGGAAGCGCGATCAAAAACCAGGGCCATGGCTCACGGTACCAGGGGCGGGAAGCGGCGGTTTGCATGGAAACTTCTCCTGCGGTTCGGGTGTTCAAGGGACGATGAAGGTGGTCTTGCTCGACGCAGAGATCGGCTTTTCGCCTTCCGACGTGGCAATGATCTCGATTTTGTAAACGCCCTTCTTCGCATTGTCGACCGGAATAGTCACTTCCAGCGGCTCGAGAATATTGGTCGATGCGGGCAACTCGTAAGCATTTCGATCATGCACTGCCACGCCCTCCAGGCCCTTGACCTCGACGCGAATCTTTCGCGCTTTTTCCGTAGTGTTCATCAGCTGGATCTGATAGACGTTCTCGACCAGACCACCGGGAATCTCGCGCGACAGCACGCCGCGATCACGCATCACATTCATCTTCAAGGGGTCGCGCGTGGCCAGCCCGCCGACAAACAGCCCCACCATGATGAGCAGCAACGCCGAGTAAATGAGAATGCGCGGTCGCAGTAGATGCGCCCATTGCTGGCGCTTGCTCCACTTGTTCTTCATGGCGTTTTCGCTGGAGTAGCGAATCAGCCCGCGCGGATAACCCACCTTGTCCATGACCTGATCGCAGGCATCGACACAGGCGCCGCAGCCGATGCACATGTATTGCAGGCCATCGCGGATATCGATGCCCGTCGGGCAGACTTGCACGCAGATGCTGCAGTCCACGCAATCGCCCTTGCCTTGCGCGCGCGGGTCGACATGTTTGCCCCGTTTGCCGCGCGGCTCGCCCCGTTCGGTGTCGTAAGTGACGATGAGCGTGTCCTTGTCGATCATCACCGACTGAAAGCGGGCATAAGGGCACATGTACTTGCAGACCTGCTCGCGCATAAACCCGGCGTTGCCATAGGTGGCGAAGCCATAGAACAAAATCCAGAACGTCTGCCAGGGGCCAAGGCTTGCGCTGATGACCTGACCGGCCAAGGTCAGAATGGGCGTGAAGTAGCCCACGAAGGTGAAGCCCGTCCACAAGGCCACTGCAATCCACAACCCGTGTTTGAGCGTTTTTTTGCTGATCTTGCGGGCATTCCAATCGGAGCCGTCGAGGCGGATGCGTGCCAGCCGGTCGCCCTCGACCTTGCGCTCAATCCACATGAAAATTTCGGTGTACACCGTTTGCGGGCAGGCATAGCCGCAGAACAGTCGCCCAGCGATGGCCGTGAACAAAAACAAACCGTAGGCCGAGATGATCAGCAGCAGAGCGAGGAAGATCACGTCCTGCGGCCACAGAATCATGCCGAAAAAGTAGAACTTCCGGGTGGACAGATCGAGCAGCACGGCCTGACGGCCATCCCACTGCAACCAGGGCAAACCGTAGAACAGCGCCTGGGTGAACACCACCATGAACACCCGCCAGTTATTGAACCAACCGGTGACGGAGCGGGAGTAGATTTTTTTGCGAACCTCGTACAGCCACTCTTCAGAGGCTGAAATATCGTCGTCGCTGGGTTCTGGCGCCTTGGCGTTCATCGCACGTTCCGGGCTGAAAAATACGGGACTGACTCAAGCGGCATCGGGGCGCATTTGATCTTGCGCCCCGATGTGGGTCAGAGAATGAAAAGAATCGAGGACTGGACTTACTTCGCCGCTTGCGCACCATGACTGATGCTGTAAACGTAGGCCGCAAGCAAGTGAATCTTTTCGGGCGAAAGAAAGTCTTTCTGCGCAGGCATCTGGCCGGCACGACCCTTCTCAATGGTGTGCGAAATGGTCTCGATGCTCGACCCGAACAGCCACTGCCGCTTGGGGTCGGCCAGATCGGGGGCGCCCAGAGCCTTGTTGCCTGTGCCGTCGGCGCCGTGGCAAGCCGCGCAGGCCGTGGCGAACAAGGGCTTGCCCTGAGCCGCCAGTTGAGCGTCGTGCTTCATACCGCTGAGGCTGCGCACATAATTAGCCACGGCGAGCACGCCGGGTTTGCCGCCAACCGCGGCCTCCATCGGCGGCATCATGCCCAAGCGGCCGTTGGTAAGGGTTTCCACCAAAACCTCGGGGCTGTTGCCGTACAGCCAGGCATTGGCGTTGTGGACGGTCAAGTTGGGAAAGCCCTTGGTGCCCCCCGCGTCTGATCCATGACACTGAGAGCAATAGGTCAGAAACATGCGCTGACCGGTGGCCATGGCCGTGGGGTTGGCGGCGAGTTCGGGAATCGGCGTTTTCATGTAGGCCGCATACAGCGGCTCAATGCGCGCATCGAATGCGGCCGATTCCTGCTGGTACATCTTGTCGCTGGAATACCCGAGGATGCCCTTGTAAAACGCCAGGCCGCCGTAGAGCGACAGGTAGATCACTGCAAAAATGAGCGTCAGGATGAACAGCCCCATCCACCAGCGCGGCAAGGGGTTGTTGAACTCCTGCAGATCACCGTCCCAGACATGGCCGGTCGTGGCGATGGGATTACCCGCCTTGTCGCGAAACACGGTTTGCCGTGCTGTACCGCGCAAAAAAAGGAACAGGGCAACGATGGAAACAATGGTGACGCCGCCGATCCAGAAGGCCCACCCGGGGGAATAGAACTGGTTCATGATTTGGTCTTGTCGGAGGTCTTGGACTCATCGCCCTTGTCGAAAGACTCGGGCGGGTGATTCTTGGAATCGAGGAAAGGGATCATTCCGTCCTTTTCATGCGTCTTTTTGAACCGGGGCGAAAACGCCCACCACACGATGCCGGCGAAGACCACCATGGAGAGAACGAGAACGATCGAGCCGAAGGACATGGCGCTTCCTCAGTAGTTGATGTAGTTGGCCTTGGACTTGTAATTGCTCAGCGCCGTGCCCAAGCCCTGCAGGTAGGCGATCAGCGCGTCTTCCTTGGTCTTGCCTTCGAGCTCTTGCGGCGCCGCAGCGATCTCGGCTTCGGTGTAAGGCACGCCCAGAGTTTTCATGGCGCGCATCTTGGCCTGGATCTGATTGGCCTCGGCAGGCTGGTGCTGCAGCCAAGTGTAGGCCGGCATGATGCTCTCGGGCACCAGATCGCGCGGTTGACGCAGGTGCAGGCGCTGCCACTCGTCGGAATACTTACCGCCGACGCGGGCCAGATCGGGGCCGGTACGCTTGCTGCCCCACTGGAAGGGATGGTCGTAAACCGACTCACCCGCCACCGAGTAGTGGCCATAGCGCTCGACCTCGGCGCGCAGCGGGCGGATCATCTGTGAGTGACAGAGGTAGCAGCCCTCGGCCAGATACACGTCGCGACCTTCGAGCTGCAAGGCGGTATAGGGCTTGACGCCAGGAATGGGCTGGGTCGTGCTCTTGTCGAAGAACAGGGGCACGAGCTGAACCAGCCCGGCGATGCTGACGACGATTGCCACCAGCACGATCATCAGACCCACGTTCTTCTCGATGGTCTCGTGATTAAAAGTTGCCATGAATATCTCCGAATCGTGATCAGGCGTGGGCCACGCTCAGTGCGGGCACCGGCGCGTCGACGGGCTTGCCCTGGCGGATGGTGCGATAGGCGTTGTAGACCATCAGGCACATGCCGAAGAGATAGATCGAGCCGCCGATGGCGCGAATGACGTAGAGAGGAATGACCGCCTTGACGCTCTCGATGAAGCTGTAGGTCAGTGAACCGTCAGCCTGCATGGCGCGCCACATCAGCCCTTCGGTCACACCAGCCACCCACAGCGAGGCGATGTAGAGCACCACGCCGATGGTCGCCGTCCAGAAGTGGACTTCGATGAGGCGCTTGCTCCACATCTGAGTCTGGCCCCACAGGCGCGGAATCAGGTAGTACAGGCTACCCATGGTGATCATGCCCACCCAGCCCATGGCGCCGGAATGCACATGGCCGATGATCCAGTCGGTGTAGTGACCCAGTGCACTCACCGTCTTGACGGAGAGCATCGGCCCTTCGAAGGTGGACATGCCGTAGAACGACAGCGCGGTGATCAGGAACTTGAGGATGGGATCTTCGCGCAGCTTGTACCAGGCGCCCGACAGAGTCATCATGCCGTTGATCATGCCACCCCAGCTCGGCGCCAGCAGGATGAGCGAGAACACCATCCCCAGCGACTGCGTCCAGTCAGGCAGCGCGGTGTACAGCAAGTGGTGCGGACCGGCCCACATATAAGTGAAGATCAGCGCCCAGAAGTGCACGATCGACAGACGGTAGGAATACACCGGACGCTCGGCCTGCTTGGGGATGAAGTAGTACATCATGCCCAGGAAGGAGGTGGTGAGAAAGAAGCCCACGGCGTTGTGGCCGTACCACCACTGGATCATCGCGTCCTGCGCACCGCCGTACACCGAGTAGCTCTTCCACGAGAGCAGGCTGATGGGCAGCTTGATGTTGTTGACGATATAGAGCAGCGCAATGGTGATGATGTAGGCGCCGAAGAACCAGTTCGCCACATAGATGTGCGGGGTTTTGCGCTTGAACACTGTGCCGAAGAACACGATGGCATAGGCGACCCAGGTGACCACGATCAGCAGGCTGATCGGCCATTCTTGTTCGGCATATTCCTTGCCGCTGGTGATGCCCAGCGGATAGGTGATGGCGCAAAGCACGATGACCGCCGTCCACCCCCAGAAGGTGAACTCAGCCAGCTTGGGCGCGAACAGCGGCACCTGACAGGTGCGCTGCACGATGTAGTAAGAGGTCGCGAACAGCGCCGTACCGCCAAAACCGAAAATCACCGCATTGGTGTGCAGCGGACGCAAACGCCCCCAGCTCAGCCACTCCATGCCGTAGGTCATGTCGGGAAAGACCAGTTGCACCGCAATGAACACGCCAACCAGCATGCCCACCACGGCCCAAACCAGGGTCATGACGGTGAATTTGCGCACCAGCGCATAGTTGTAAGTCTGTTTAAGCGTCAGATCGCTCATCTGCTCCACCTGTTGATAAGAAGTAACGAACCGTAATGTAGAGTATGGTCATTTACTTATGGACACACTGAATTGACATGTATCAACACATTTCATTTCGTAAGGGTAAGCACTAGGAAGAGGCCGGGGTCGCTGCGCTGTCAATGCGACACCTTGCCGCAATGTGCAGATCAAGTCCGTTGTTGCGGCCCTTCAGCGTCGGCGGATTTCTCTGCCTCTTTCTCAGGTAAAGACTCAGGTTTGGGTTTATCGTCGTCCATCAGAATGGCGTGGGCCGGGCCTTCCATATCGTCGAACTGTCCGCTGCGCGCCGCCCACCACAGCACCCCCACGATGAGCAGCACCAGCAGCACACTGATGGGGATGAGAATGAGCAGAGAGCCTTCCATGGCGCGCTTTCAAAGAGTGGGCGCAACACGATCGCGGCGCGCCAGGCGGGCTGCATTGAGCACCACCAGCAGCGAGGAGGTACTCATGCCAACCGCCGCCCAGACCGGGGTGATGAAGCCCGCCACAGCCAGCGGAATCGCCAGCAGGTTGTAGACCACGGCCCATATCAGGTTCTGCCGCATCACGCCCACCGTGCGCCGTCCGGTGGCGACCAGCCGCGGCAAGGCGCGCATGTCCGGGTGATGCAAGATGACATCGGCCCCGGCCCGGGCAATCGGCGCGGCGCCGGCAAAGCTCACCGAGAGATCGGCTGCCGCCAGCACCGGGGCATCGTTCACCCCGTCGCCCACCATCGCCACCACCCGCCCCTGCGCGCGCCATTGGCGCACGCGTTTTAGCTTGTCCTCCGGGCTCAGGCCGCCCTCGGCGCGCGCCACGCCGAGCCGCGTGGCCCAGGCCTGAACGGTACGTACCGCATCGCCCGACAACACCGCAACCTCGGCGCCAGTGGCCTGCAGCGACTGCAAGGCCTCCTGCGCACCGAGGCGCAGCGTTTCGGCGATGTCGAACACGGCCAGCGCACGCCCATCGAGGCTCAGGCCAAGCCGGGTAAGCGGAATATCGCTGACTTCGGGTGGCTGCGCCTGTGCCACACCCGAGAAGGCCGCATGCCCCAGCCGCAGCGTCTGCCCCTGCCACACGCCCTGCATGCCGCCATGCGGCACAGCGTGCAAATCCTGCACCGTTTCTACGGCGTCGCCCTGCCCGGCGGACGCCATGAACGCCCGTGCGAGCGGATGCTGCACCCCCTGCTCCAGCGCACGCGCAAGCGCCAGCACCTGCTCACGGCTGTAGGACGGATCGAGCAGGCGCACGGCCGAGACAACGGGTTCGGCCGTGGTCAGCGTGCCGGTTTTGTCGAACAACCAGAGATCGACCTGAGGCGCGCGGTCGAGCGCGTGCCCGCGTGCGAGCAGTACGCCGTGCCGCGAGAGTTGCGCGGTGGACGCCGCCAGCGCCGCAGGCACCGCCAGCGACAAGGCACAGGGACAGCTCACCACCAGCACCGCCACCAGCGTCGGCACGATGCGCGCCGGATCGAGCCACCACCACAGCAGCACGGTAAGCGCGGCCACCGCCAGCAAACCCAGCGTGAACCATTGCGCGGCGATGTCGGCCAACTGGGCCGAGCGCGGCTTGCTGGCCAGCGCATGCTGCATCAGCTCGACCATCTGCGCGATGCGCGTGCCCGCGCCGGTTTGCGTGGCCCGCACGATGAGCGGCGATTGCCGGTTCATGCTGCCCGCCAGAATGGCGTCGCCCGCCTGTTTGGGCACGGCATGGCTCTCGCCGGTGAGCAAAGCTTCGTCCACCAATGACGCGCCCGAGATCACCACGCCGTCCACCGCGGCGGCGCTGCCGCTGGGCAACTCCACCTCATCGCCTGCGCGCACCTGGGTAATGGCCACACTGCGCCAATCTTCTTCGCCGCTGGCTCGCACCCGCACGGCGGCGGGCAGTTGTTCCATCAGTTCCTCGGCCGCGTTCAGGCTGCGCTGGCGCAGGCCGTCTTCGATCAGGCGCGCGGTGAGCAACAGAGCAAGAAACATCACCACCGAATCGAAATACACATGGCTCTGGCCGTGCAGCACGCTCCACACACTGGCGGCAAACGCGCTCCACAGACCGAGAGTGACGGGCACGTCCATCCCCAGGCGACGGTTGCGCACGTCGCGCAGCGCCCCCATGAGGAAAGGCCAGCCGGAAAACAGCAAGGCGGGCAAGGTGAGCGCCAAGCTGCCCCACTGGAAAATGCCCTGCTCTGCCGCGTTGAGCCCCTCGGCATCGAGGTAGCCCGGCCAGGCGAACATCATCACCTGCATCATCGCCAGCCAGGCCACGAGGGTGCGCAAAATGGCCAGACGACGGGCGCGGCGGTGGTTGAGCTCGCTTTGGTGACGCGCGTTGGGCAGCGGGCGATACCCCACCTCGGCCAGCGCCTGAAACACCTGAGCCAGTTGTACGGTGTTGGCGTCCCACTGCAACGCCACGCGGCGGGTGGAGTAGTTCACCGTGGCGGCGAGCACGCCCGGAATGGCCCGCAGCCGCTGCTCGATCAGCCAGACGCAGGCGCCGCAATGAATGCCATCGACCGCAATCTGAGTGCTCCACCGGCCCTCGCCCAGCGACGTGGCATAGGCAGAGAGAAACGCCGGGTCGGCCAGCGCCATCCACTGTTGATGGAGTTTGTCGATCTCTTCGCGCGGCAGCGCGGCCAGCGCGCCTTCGCCTGCGGTGCGGCGGTCGTAATAGGCGCACAACCCGCCCTGCACAATGATCTCGGCGGCCGCCGCGCAGCCTTGGCAGCAAAAGCTGCGCCACTGCCCGTCCAATTCCATGCGCACCGGCGCGTCGCCCAAAGGCAGGCTGCAGTGATAGCAGCCGGTCGCTTCAGCAGGGTGCTTCGGCATCTGATTGGGGGCGCTGGACAGGGGAAGGATGGAACTCGACATGATGGCCATGCTAGAAACTGCGCCCTCACCCCGCCTTGAGATGTATCAAGAAGTATCTATACATTGTCGAGGGTATTCCCGGATCAGCCCAGATTGTTCATTAGGACACGGGATGATGGCGCGGCGGCTTGGGGATGGATTGGCCCCTGCGCGACAAGCCCATAGCCGTCGCTATGGGCGCGAAGCGCGGGGGTCAAGACGCCCCAAACCGCCCGCCAGCGCCCGTGTAGGGGCAAAGCCCCGCCTAATGGACAGTCTGGGATCAGCCCTGCCACTGCGCCCAGACTTTTTCCAGACGCTTGAGCGATACCGGCATGGGCGTGCGCAGCTCTTGGGCGAACAGCGACACCCGCAGTTCTTCGAGCAGCCAACGCAGCTCTTGCAGGCGTGGCGGCAGGTGCCCGTGATAACTCGCCGCCTCGCGCTGCCAGCGGGTGAGCCAAGGGGCGAGCTGGGTGCCGAGTTGCGCATCGCGGGCCGGATCGGTGCGAAATTTATCCAGCCGCCGCCCGATGGCCTGCAGATAGCGGGGAAAGTGCGCGATTTGCGCGGGCGGCGTTTCGGCGATGAAACGCGGGGGCAACAAGGCCTGCAGCTGGGCGCGGATGTCGGCGTGCAGCGCGGGCTGGTTCTTGAACGCGGCGAGTTTTTTCTGCACTTGCGCGTATTCATCCAGAATCTGCGCCGCCAGCCGCGCCATTTCGGCGGCCAACAGTTGAAAGCGGGGCTTGCCTTCGCTCAAGCGTTGGGCGAAGGCGGATTTGTCGGCAGGCAGCGGCTCGGCGAGAAAGGCCCGATTGAGCGCCGCATCCACGATCTGCGCGCGCAGCAGTTCAGCCGTGCCCAGCGACATGAACTGCATCGCCGCCTGCTGGAATCCGGGCAGATTTTTTTCCGCATGCTTGATCTGATCGCGCAGTTGCAGGGCGAACAGACGCCGCAGGCCGCTACGGTGCAACCGCGCGGCTTCCTCGGCGGTGTCGAATACCTCCACATCGACCGCGCCGCCCTTGTCCACCAGGGCGGGAAAGCCGATCAGGGTGTGCGCGCCCCGGCGTAGTTCCAGCAGTTCAGGCAGGGCGTCGAAAGTCCAATCGGTCAGTCCTTGCAGCGCATCGGTGGGCACATCGGCGGGCGCTTCGCGCGGTGCTGCGGCCGCCGCGCCGGGCGCCGCGCGGGGAGGCGCCGGGGCTTCGGACGGGGCCTTGGCGTTTTTTTGCGGCGACAGTTGGGTGCGCAGCTTGGCGAGTTCGGCAAACGCGCTGCGCGAGGCTTGGCCGTGATCGGCGCGCAGTTTGTCGATGTCTCGCCCGACGTCGATGCGCCGTCCGTGGGCGTCGATCACCTGCACGTTGAAAAACAGATGAGGCCCGAGGGTTTCGAGCTTGAAATCGGTGCGCTGCAGCGCCAGCCCGGTGTGCTCGCGCACCAGATCGCGCAAGGCGTCGAGCAGATCGCCCTGGCCGAATCGCTCGGCCGTCGTGAGCTGCGCGGCGAACGCCTCGGCGGTTTGCGGCAGCGGCACGAGGCGTGAACGCGGGCGCTGCGGCAGACTTTTGAGCAGCGCCAGAATCTTTTCCTTGAGCAGCCCCGGCACCAGCCATTGCAGCCGCTGCGCCGGAATCTGGTTGAGCGCGGCCAGCGGCGCCTGCACCGTAACGCCGTCGCGCGCGCCGCCGGGGTCGAAGGTGTAGTCGAGCTGCAGTTCCAGCGCGCCGAGCTTGAGGCGGTTGGGAAACGTCTCGGTGGTGATGCCGGCCGCTTCGTGGCGCATCAACTCGTCGCGCTGCAGGAACAGCAGCTTCGGCTTGGCCCGCACCGCATCGCGATACCAGCGGTCGAAACTGGCGCCGCCGTGCACTTCGTCTGGCACTTGCTGGTCGTAGAAGGCGTAGATCAGTTCTTCGTCCACCAGCACGTCGAGCCGCCGCGCCTTGTGTTCGAGGCGTTCGATGTCGGCGATCAGCGCCTGGTTGTGCTGGAAAAACGGCCAGCGGCAGTCCCACTCGCCCGCCACCAGGGCCTCGCGCAGAAAGATCTCGCGCGCCTGCTTGGGGTCGAAACGGCCGAAATCCACCCGTCTCTGACTGTAAACCACCAGTCCGTACAGCGTCGCGCGCTCGAAGGCAGTGACTTGCGCTGGCTTCTTTTCCCAATGCGGATCGAGCAGGCTGGTCTTGAGCAGGTGCGCGCCCACGCGCTCCAGCCACAGCGGCTCGATGCGCGCCACGCCGCGGGCGTACAGCCGCGTGGTTTCCACCAGCTCCGCCGCCATGATCCACCGCCCGGCCTTGCGCCCCAGCGGTGACGACGGATGGATGGCAAAGCGAATGCCTCTCGCACCCAGGTACTGGGCATCGTCATCGCCCTTGTAGCCCACGTTGCCGAGCAGGCCGCTGAGCAAAGCGCAATGAATCTGCTCATAAGTGGCTTCGGTCGTGTTGAGCCGCCAGCCCTGCTCGGCCACCAGGGTGTGAAGCTGGCTGTGCACGTCATGCCATTCGCGCAGGCGCAGCGGAGAAAGATACTGGCCACGCAGTTCGCCCCACAATTTGCGCTGCGACTTTTTGTGGGCAATGGCCGCGTGGTAATGCGCCCAGAGCTTGAGCCAGCCGAGAAATTCGGAGCGCTCGTCGCTGAACTTGCGATGCGCTTCATCGGCTGCCTGCTGCGCCTCGGCGGGACGTTCGCGCGGGTCTTGCACCGACAGCGCCGCGGCGATGATCAGCACTTCGGTCAGCGCCTCGCGGTTGCGGGCTTCGAGAATCATGCGGCCGATGCGGGGGTCCAGCGGCAGTCGGGCGAGTTCGCGGCCCAGAGGGGTGAGCGCATTGCGGTCGTCCACCGCGCCCAGTTCGGTGAGCAGCTGGTAGCCGTCGGCAATCGCCTTGCCCGGCGGCGGCTCGATGAACGGAAACTGCTCGATGGAATCCAGCCCCAGCGCCTTCATGCGCAGAATGACCGCGGCCAGCGAAGACCGCTGGATCTCCGGCGTGGTGAAGCGCGGCCGCTCGGCGAACTCGGCTTCGTCGTACAGCCGGATGCACACGCCGTTGGCCACCCGGCCGCAACGGCCGGCGCGTTGCTGCGCCGCCGCCTGGCTGATGGGCTCGACCTGCAGCATCTCCACCTTGTTGCGGTAGCTGTAGCGCTTCACCCGCGCCAGCCCGGCGTCGATGACGTAGCGGATGCCGGGCACGGTCAGCGAGGTCTCGGCCACATTGGTCGCCAGCACGATGCGCCGCGCACCGCCCGAGGCAAACACCCGGTCTTGCTCAGCCTGCGACAGGCGGGCGTAAAGCGGCAGGATCTCCACGCCGACGCGCTTGGTGTCGAGATGGTGTTTACGCAGCGCCGCCTCGGCTTCGCGGATTTCGCGCTCGCCAGGCAGAAACACCAGAATGTCGCCGGAGCCGAGCCGCCAAAGCTCGTCCACCGCATCGCAGATCGCCGCAGACTGGTCGCGGTCATCACCCTTGTCCACGCCAAAAGGCCGCCAGCGCACTTCCACCGGATACAGCCGCCCCGAAACTTCGATGACTGGAGCAAGGGTGCCCGAAAAATCGGCAAAGTGCTCCGCAAACCGCTGCGCATCGATAGTGGCCGAAGTCACGATCACTTTCAGATCAGGACGGCGCGGCAGCAACTGTTTGAGGTAGCCCAGCAGCACATCGATGTTCAGGCTGCGCTCGTGCGCCTCGTCGATGATCAGGGTGTCGTAGGCGCGCAGCAGCGGATCGGTCTGGGTTTCCGCCAGCAAGATGCCGTCGGTCATCAGCTTGATCGACGCCCCGGGCTGCAGCCGGTCGTTGAAGCGCACCTTGTATCCGGCAATCGCGCCCAGCTCGCTGCCGAGTTCTTGCGCAATCCGCCGGGCGATGCTCACCGCCGCCAGCCGCCGCGGCTGGGTGTGGCCGATCAGCCCCGTTCCGCCCGCTCCCAGCCCGCGCCCGATGGACAGCGCGATCTTGGGCAACTGCGTGGTCTTGCCCGATCCGGTTTCGCCGCAGACGATCACCACCTGATGCTCGCGCAGCGCACGCGCGATGTCCTCCCGCCGCAGCGAAACCGGCAGATCTTCAGGAAAGCGCACTTCGCCCACGGGCGTGGCCGCCACAGGCTTGCGCGGCGCGGCAGCAAGGCGCTGGCGTGGGGGTCGGGCGGCGGTGGATTCGGGCATGGAAGACATCAAAAACAAAAGCAACCCGACATTTTCGGATAATCGGCCCATGATCACCCAGCAAGAACAATTTGTCGATTGGCTGCGCTCCGTCGCGCCTTACATCCATGCCCATCGCGGCAAGACCTTTGTGGTCGCCATCGCCGGCGAATTGATCGCGGCCGGACGCCTCAATGCGCTGGTGCAGGATGTTGCGCTGCTCACCGCGATGGGTGTGCGCATCGTGCTGGTGCACGGCTTTCGTCCGCAGGTCGAAGCGCAGTTGCGCGAAAAAGGCGTGGGCGCGCGCTACTCGCATGGCATGCGGGTGACCGATGAAGTCGCGCTCGATGCCGCTCAGGAAGCCGCAGGCCAGTTGCGCTTCGAGATCGAAGCCACGTTCTCGCAAGGCCTGCCCAACACGCCGATGGCCGGCGCCACCGTGCGCGTGGTGTCGGGCAACTTCATCATCGCCCGCCCCGTGGGCGTGATCGACGGCCTTGATTTCCAGCACACCGGGCTGGTGCGCAAGGTCGATGCGCCCACCATTCAGCGTGCACTGGAATATGGCGCGGTCGTGCTCATGTCGCCCTTCGGCTACTCGCCTACGGGCGAAGCCTTCAACCTCAGCATGGAAGACGTGGCCAGCAGCGTGGGCGCGGCCATCAAGGCGGAAAAGCTCGTGCTGATCACCGAGGTGGACGGCGTGATCGACGACGCGCACAACCTCATCCCCGAACTGACCGTGGCGCAGGCCGAGAGCCTGCTGTCGCGCCTGCCCGATCCGCAACAGCCCACCGATACCGCGTTTTATTTGCGCCACGCGGTACGCGCCGTGCGCGGCGGCGTGACGCGAGCGCACATCGTGCCGTTTGCCATCGACGGCTCGCTGCTGCTCGAACTCTTCACCCACGACGGCGTGGGCACCATGATCGCCGACGAGCATCTCGAACATCTGCGGCAAGCCACGGCCGACGACGTGGGCGGCATCCTGCAACTCATCGAGCCGCTGGAAGAACAAGGCGTGCTGGTCAAGCGTAGCCGCACCGAAATCGAACGCGACATCAGCTACTACACCGTACTGGAGCACGACGGCATCATCTTCGGCTGCGCCGCGCTCTACCCCTACGCCGAGCAGAAAACCGGCGAAATGGCCGCGCTCACCGTTCACCCGTCCGCCCAAGGTCAGGGCGATGGCGAGCGCATCCTCAAACACATCGAACAACGCGCTCGGGCGCAGGGACTGCACAGCATTTTTGTGCTCACCACCCGCACCATGCACTGGTTTCTCAAGCGGGGCTTCGTGCTGGTCGAGCGCGAATGGCTGCCTCCCGAGCGCCGCCTGCGCTACGACGACCAGCGACGCTCGCGTGTGCTGGTCAAACATCTCGGTTGAAACCTCAATAAAGGACACTTTCATGGCACGCACGATTCACTGCATCAAACTCGGCCGCGAGGCTGAAGGCCTCGATTTCGCCCCCTACCCCGGCGAACTCGGCACACGCATCTACAACAACGTCTCCAAAGAGGCCTGGGCCGCCTGGCTCAAACACCAGACCATGCTGGTGAATGAAAACCGCCTCAACCTGGCCGATGCCCGCGCCCGCCAATACCTGGCGCGGCAGATGGAAAAATACTTTTTCGGCGAAGGCGCCGAAATGCCGCAAGGCTACGTGCCGCCCACAGCCTGAGTGAACTGAGCAGCCTGAAGCTGGGCGCAATACAGATTCCGCACACTCGCCGCGCTGATACTCCATATAGTATTTGTGCGGCTTTTCCGGATTCACTACAACAATTCACACAGTCGCGCAATCAACACTAAACACAATGTGGTGTATGCGCTTGCCCTCCTAACATCACAGCAGCCTCAAATACTCAAATCAGTATTTCGAGTCATCGCCGTGATGGAGCGGCGCCATCAACCACCTATGGAGGCCGGGCTGCTCGCTCGGTAGGAGACAAAAGAATGCATCTGAAAAAACTGGCACTCTCGCTGGCCCTGGCCGGCATCGCCCTTCCGGCAGCGCACGCGACCGACGGGTACTTCCAGCCCGGCTTCAGCGTGAAGGCCAACGGCATGGGCGGCGTGGGCATCGCCCTGCCACAAGACGCGCTGGCCGCCGCTACCAACCCGGCTGGCATGGCCCTGATCGGTAATCGTGTTGACGGTGGGCTCAGTCTGTTCCGCCCGAACCGTGAGGCCAAAATCAACGGCACGACCTACAGCGGCAATGATCAGCAGAACTTCATCATCCCGGAAATCGGCGCCAACTACATGATCAACCCGACCATGTCGGCTGGCGTGAGCTTGTATGGCAACGGCGGGATGAACTCGGGCTACAGCAACATCGGCGGATCCATGACGGGTCTGGCCAATGGCGCCGGCGTCGATCTGCAACAGATGTTCATTTCGCCCAGTTTCGCCTGGCGCGTAACGCCGACTCAAACCATCGGCGTGGCAGTGAATCTGGTGCATCAAACCTTCCGAGCAAATGGCCTGGGTGCTTTTTCTATGGCATCGCAATCCCCCTCGAATCTGACGGATAACGGACACGATTCCTCCAATGGCGTCGGCGTGCGCATCGGCTGGATTGGCGAACTGGCACCCGGTTTCTCGCTTGGCGCCACCTATCAGCCCAAGACGCACATGAGCAAATTCAGCAAATACAGCGGTCTGTTTGCTGACAGCGGCAGCTTTGATATTCCGGCAAATTACGGTATCGGCTTTGCCTGGAAGACTGGCCCGCTCACGGTTGCTGGAGATGTTGAACGCATTCTCTACAGCGACGTCAGCGCGATCGGCAACACATCGACCACCTTTCTGCAGAACCCCCTGGGCGCCCCGAACGGCCCTGGCTTCGGCTGGAAAAACATCACCGTTGTCAAACTCGGCGTGGCTTATGCGGTCGACCAGGCTTTGACGGTGCGCGCCGGGTGGAACCACAGCGACAATCCGGTCACCTCGCAGAATGTGTTCTTCAACACCATTGCTCCTGGGGTGATCAAGGATCACCTGACGCTGGGCATGACCTACGCTGTGAGCAACACGATGGAAGTCTCGGCCGATTACATCCACGCCTTCAAGAGCAACGTGACTGGTAATCTCGCACCGCCGCCTTATGGCCCCGGTGGCACCGAGGACCTGTCCATGTCCCAGAACACTCTGGGCGTATCGGTGGGCTGGAAGTTCTGACCCGCCCCAACCCAGAAAACCGCGGCCTTGGCTGCGGTTTTTTTATTCCTGTTTCGCCGACAATTCCAGCCATGCTGCCTTGCTACGTTCTGCTCGACCTCGAAACCACCGGCTCCAACCCGGTGCTCGATCGCATCACCGAAGTGGCGGTCATGCGGGTTGAGCAGGGGGAAGTGGTGGCGAAGTGGAGTCGGCTGCTCAATCCGGGACAGCGCATTCCGCCTTTCATCCAGCAGCTCACTGGCATCGACGACGCCATGGTGGCGGGGGCTCCGGCGTTTGGCGAGGTGCTGCCCGAACTGCTCGCCGTGCTGGACGGGGCCGTGCTCGTGGCGCATAACGTGCGCTTCGACCACGGTTTTCTGAAACAGGCCGCGGCGCGCGAAGGAGTGGATCTGCGGGTGAAAACCTTATGCACCGTACGCCTGTCGCGCAAGCTCTACCCGCAGGCCCGCGGGCATGGGCTGGACGCCATCATGCGCCGCCACGGGCTGCACACCACGGCGCGCCACCGGGCGATGGGCGATGTTGAGCTACTGCATCAATGGCTGCACATCGCCCAGACGGAACTCGGGCCTGCTGCGGTGCAGGCTGCGGCGCAGGAGTTGTTGCGCGGCAGTGCGAGCCTGCCGCCGCATCTGGAAACCCCGGTGGACGACATTCCCGAAGCGCCCGGGGTCTATCTGTTCTACGGCGAAGGTGAAGTACCGCTCTATATCGGCAAGAGCGTGCGCCTGCGCAG
>Ga0315298_1000313_pt1 | contig 95286 bp, 105 predicted proteins | sample WHS_1_MG_FD_203077 | JGI IMG/M metagenome (GOLD analysis project Ga0315298, IMG submission 203077) | Extremophilic microbial mat communities from Washburn Hot Springs, YNP, Wyoming, USA - WHS_1_MG | ecosystem: Environmental > Aquatic > Thermal springs > Hot (42-90C) | place: USA: Wyoming...
GAAATAGCCCGACGGGGACATAAAGTTCGGATCTCGAATGACTACAAGAATGTCATACCGCAGTTTGATGCGGATAGCTTGACGGACATCTGGAAGAAAGCAGTCAAGTCATCCAATGTATTGGGTACCGCATTAAATTGGGTGGATATTCATGGCTTGATCAAAACGTCTAAGGATGTCCTGGTGAAACAGGGTATCGTTGGCTACAGACGTCCGCATTACGAAGGCTGTCTTCGTGATAGCCATGGCCGAACGGTAGATTTATCTCTGTCCGGCCACGCGGTTGAGAATCTGAAGAGTCGCAAGATTCCTGGATTCATCATGAAACGTGTTGAGAATATGGATGGGATGGCTGACCGTGGGGTTAGTTTTCCAACCAGTTTTTGCACATAGCCTAATCATCAACACCGGTAAAAGTGATGAAAGCAGGTTTTTTCAGCATAGATGATTTTAACCGGCAAGGACTCTTTTTACAACTTCTGATGCCATACGACCATCATACATGCCAGGCCGCTCTGTCTTGAGAGCAGCCATAACCTGGCCGAGATTCATCCCTTCTGCCTTCTTCTCAGAAGTAAAAGCCTCAATTTCAGCTTCACTCATCTGCTTGGGCATATACTTCTCAAGGCAAACCTTCTCGATTCCATTCGCCTCAAGACGAGCGTCACCAACGGGTAAAAGCTTGCCAGTCTCGACAACGCCCATAAGCATCTTCTTGACTTCGGCAAGAATTTCAGCGTCAGTCAGGTCACGAGCCGGATTGAACGTCTTTGACTTGGTTTCAATAGCACCGATCAGTGTGCCGAGAACGGAAGCCTCAACGGTCTGACGCGCCTTCCTGGCATTGATCCAATCTGACTTGATATTGCTCAACAACGACATCTTAATATCCCTCTTATTAAAGATGAAGATATCCATAAGATAAAAAATACTAAATTACAACAACTTTTTTGAATATATATTTTTTTTGTTTTTATGAAAATTCATGCTATATTCAAACCATGGAAAACAATCTTGTAATGACCGAAACGGACATTTCTTATATTCCTTCCCCTAATCTCATGGAAATCATGCGGGGAAGAATTGAGGCACCTCTTAACCAGACGCCTACTGCCTTTTCGTTCCCAATTGATAGAGCGACCGGGAAGTTTGTATTATCCCATCACATTGGAGAAGAGGCGCATCGTGGCATTTCCATTCCTGGAGGCCATGTCGACCCTAATGAAACTCTGGTGGAAGCCGCCATTCGAGAAGTCGAAGAGGAAACTGGTTTTATTCTCAAGAGTTCGCCAAATCCAATCGGCTATCAAAAAACGACTTCAGAAGCCAGGATGCCAAAAAATTATAAGTATCCTTTCCCTGTTTCTTATCAACAATTTTATGTTGGCGTTTCAGTCAGATTAGGTAAAGTCACCGCTAAGGAATGTGGTAGTCCAGTTATTCTGTCGCCCTTTCATGCTATCCTTTCGCTCAATAAAAGGCGTGACAGAACGATGTGCTATTTAGCTATTTTAGAGGCTAAATTAAGGCAATGGACTGAAATCAGCGAAGACGATATGTATTCCATAGAAGTGATATGGAATATGAACGATGATCGTTTTGCAAAAATTTCCAAAGAATTATGGGCAGAAGAAGGAATTAAAAGTCAGGCCGACCTTCTGGCTTTTGTTCATTCATAGTGTAACCGCAATGCTCTTCCCATAGATCTAAAGGAATGCGAACTGCTTGACGATTTAATGCTAAAATGTCAGCAGTTCGGCTCCCTGGATCGATTGAAAATGAAATTCCACTCAAGAGCTTTTTTTGCATTTCACGCATTTCAAGAACACGTGGGTCATTATTCCAGTTTGGATGGTTATGTGCCCTATATTGAACAATTAATTCATTCTCAAGCCCTTTTATAGAAGCGAAAACTATTCCTTTAATAAGCTGATTGATCAGCTTCATATTTACTTCTGACGACATGAGCTATCTCCTATTAGGTTATTTTAGTTCGAAGTTTTCATATTCAAAATTGTTTTTATTTAAAGCGTTATTTTCATGTTGGTTTTTCTTTTTTGATTCAATTTGCATTAAAGCTTTTTCTAAAAAATTTGAAAATTTTTCTAAATTAAAAGTCCTAAAATATTTATGAACATCATTTTCTGAATTGAATTTATGTATGATTGTCTCAAATGCGGCTTCTTCACTAAATTCAAAACCATAGTTGTCAGCTAATTCTTTGTAATAGCTGTCTTTTTCATCAAGCATTCCCCACGATTCTATTTCTTCAATTTTTTTAGAATATCCATCGGTATCCCAAAATTTACCTTTAAACTCAACAGCTATATGTCCAAATGGATGCCCTTGTTCAAAAAATTTTTTATTAAATGCGCCTAATATATTGCCTTCATTTTTAAACAAAATATTGTTTATAGCCAATGCTGCTTGGCCACAATCTCCCATAAAGCCTTTAAAGCCAAAATCTTTTGCCAGCTTTATGACAGCAGCAATATCTTTGTCTGATAGATTATCCATAGCATATTCCTTTTGAAAAAATATTAAATAACTGGTTCAAAAACATTTTCATCAGCTTTGATATTTTCGGAAATAGTCAAAATTCTTCCAGTTGGCCAACTCTGACGTTTCATTTGCCATATGCCATTTTCATCCGGCCAGGCATACCATTTGATCAGATTTTCAAAAGCCGGATCCACGTATGATGGCATCTTGATAAAATTACAACCATGTGTTTGAGCGTGTCTGATAATGTAATTTCCAAAACCACGGCCACGATTTAAATGATCGACCTCTATATCCAATAAAACATTTGAATCTAGAAAAACTTCTCTGGCTCCACTAATAATTTTACCTTCATTATGAACTTCCCATTGTGCAAAACCAATTTTTTTACCTTCGTATCTAAATGAAGCCGATACGATATTTCCTTTTCTCGTTTCAGAAATAACCATTTTTTTATATATATTTAAAAATTGTTTGTCTCCAAATTTATGTTTAGTCTCAGATGCTGCCTTAGCTAAGGCATCACCCCACAAATAACCCGATGAAACGATAAAAACTCCAGGGGTTTCCCTATAATTATCAGGCACTTTTTTCATATATTCTTTTATATTTTTGATAGCAAAATTATCTTGAATGGTTACACCACCATATATTGTTTCAGCCTTACCAGGCCCTTCAGATCTCCATTTATCTAGTTTATAAACCGGATCAATTCTCCTGATGAGTTCTACATCTCTTGGAAAATAGAATCTGCTTACTCGGCTGGTTCCATTTTCTTCACGAACGACACCGCTGACAACACTTTTAATAAGATAATACCAAGGATTAACTATATTATTGGAGAATTCAAAAATAGGAAGTTTTAAGATATTTTCTCCAATTTTTTTTGTTTTTTCATCTATATCTAAGAATTCTCGTGCTACTGGCACCTCAGGCTTTCTAAAAATATGACCATTTTGTAGCATTTCATCGAATTTCTGTAAAAAAACAGAAGACGAAGGGCCTTCGTTACTATCACTCCATTTGAAATCATAAAAATTATTTTCATCCAGGATCTTTGATAATGTGTCATCCCACCAAAGCATGGTGTGAAGAACTTCTTTGGTGACCGGCAGATATTCGTCTTTAAGTATATTGATATAAACGGATAGCCTATGTGAAAGATCTAAAGGCCGTCCGACATCATCAACAAGATCGCGTGCGTTTTCCATTCCTTATGATAAAACATATTTTAAAAAGCACAAACCAAACAAATATCAGGTATCTAATTCATGTATTTTTTCGACAGGAACGTCATCTATAGTTAAATTTTTCAGAACAGCATCAGGTTTAATAACCGTTTCAAGATAGTCTGAAACCCTTGGATTGATACGTCTTTCAAAAGTATCTATCCAATTGATATCATGCTTAGCAATATTTGCAGAAAATGTAACATCAATTGCATTTTCTGCGCGTGATCCATATTGATCAAGAAAATCTGGACATTCTATACAACTCTCTGTCGTCCAGCTTATTCCGATATCGCCTGCAGTTGGACCAGATATAATTTCGTCTCCTGGAGCGACCCTAATCGTCCTATAGATCGTTATTTCTTCATTTTCAAAAGGCTTGAGATCATTAAAACAGAAGGCTAATGCCATTTCTATAGCATCAATAACCATATCATCAGTGATATCATCTTCATCTACTTCATTATCAACAAGATCTGGATGATCACTTTCATCTATCTGTTCATAAATATAATCAATTATCGCATATAATGCTGATTCGCCTGGCAGCTTACTGATTTCACATATTTCTCCATAGCGTTTTATTAAAATATCACACTGTTCTTCAAGCCATTCATTTGGCTCATTTGATTCATCTGTTTCATTTTGCTTATTCATTTTTATAAAACCCTATGGAGAATATACTTTAGTTGAGTTCAAGATCTGATTTGTCCTCATCAATATGAGCGACTTCACCGATCATATGTGTCTCATCAAAGATGATTTTATCATTTTCATCTTGTTTTGCTTGTTCAGATTCTTTTACGTAATCCAAAATTTTAGATGAAAATTTACGCAAAACCGTAGATCTCATAGTCTTTTATCCTTTCATATGTCGTGTTTTCATATGAACGTTTTCCAAACTATAATAGGTCTAGCACAGAAACCTGAAATCTTAAAAATTCATTTTTATCATATCATTTAAATCAATGGGGGTTTCTTCAGAAACTAAATACATTTTATGGTAAGCTGGATCATCTGTCCCTGTGACAATGACGTCCATTATCTTGTTTTGCGAATTTGGGAAAAATTGATCCGCAGTGATATCGATAATTAAACCGTGAGTTTCTACCCACCAATGAGAAAAGCATCCATCCCAATCATTTTTATTGAAATTTTCTGGCAAACCCAATGGGTCATATTGTTTTACGAAATCAGGATATGACGGATCACAGCCTTTATATTCCCCGCAAATGCATTTCGCATCAATTCCGTTTTCTTTTAAACGCTTTTCTATGAGACTGGAAGCCTCCCAGCACTTGCCGATCGACCAATGAGGGGAATGATTGTAATTACCCGCCAAAATGGCCCTGATGTCGATAGCAACCTCATAGAGCTTGCTCTTCATATTGTCTTCAGGCTTCGCATCTGGTGCGGGAATTAGCACCTTTTCGTTATATATACACAAACCGCCAACGCTTCTATCATATACCCCGTCACACCCAGCGGCGATTATCTTCAAGCGATCGGCTCTATTATATATCTTTTTGTTTAATCTATTTTTGGTCCAGAAATCCCAATCATTTTCAAATCGCATATCCAGAATTCTGGCCTGGTCAGATATTTTAAAGCTTAAGACAGATGGTTTATCATCATTTTTTTCAGCATAATTGGATATGGCCAATTCCTTTTCGTTTGTTCCATAAAAACCATAGCCGAAATATCCACCTTCAAAGCAATCAGCCTGGATGCCATTTTCGGATATACTTTTCAGGTTTTCATAAGAAGTGCCGTGCCATATAATTTGGCCACCCCACACTTTAGATCCTAAAAAACGCATATTTTTCATCGCTTACATCCTTTGCTATCCTAAAATAGCAAACATATTGAAAAACAAGAAAATGTTTTAACCGATATTAATTAATTTTTGCATTCAGACATATTCACATATGAATATCTATATAATCATCGGCTAAGATATCTTTAGCTTCATGGGGAAACATTCCTGGCGGCATAGAGTTCGAATAATTTTCGTGCCAATGCTTAATCATGTTCGCGACGTTTTTTGTCGTTTCATATGCACCAAAAGTCGATAAATTATTCGTATTCATTCGTATAATGCTTTTGACGATATTAATTCTTTGCCCATTCCATTTGAATAAAAATGGGTGAACTTCATATCTCCATTTTCTATTTTGATATTCCCATCCATTTTGTTCGTTTTTAATAGTGCAATTCCAAACCATATCGTTTTGTTCTACCAGGCTGACCTGGCTTTTAACTAAATCGACAAGAGCTGATGGATTTTTGACAAATATATTTTCTCTATCTTGATAGCTTGGCCAACCTGGCAAAAATTCAGTCGGATTAGCTCTTTTAGGCAATACAACCATGTCTGAAGGAAATGACTTGAAATATTCATGTTCTCGATAATTATATTGAAGCTCACCATAAATATTTTGGAAAGGAACGCCATCTTGGTAGTGCTCCATAGCCAAAATACAACGACGAGTAATTTCCAACGAGATATCATCGTAAATTTTCAAAATCGATGAAATATCCGTATCTTCGACTGATAAAAAGCCATGCGTATGAAGACATACACTGGCTAATGTGCCCATCCAGTTATTATGCTTGGCCCACATCCCAAATGAGATTTTCCCATTCGATTGTCTCTCAATTCTAAAATCGGTTGACCAACCAAATGATGCCAGATAAACGCGCCTGCCGATAAAATCTAAATCTAATATATCTATATGGCTAAGATCTGGAACCGGAATAGCGGCCCGGTTGAGAATTTTTGATTCACGATATTTTTGCATTTGATAAGCCGCCTTATTTAGAGAATATCTTAATATAATGCTATTTTTTGATTTTTAAAAATTAATTCGGCGACGCATGTATTTAAAATTAATTGTAATAGATAAAGATGGGACGAATTACAAAAAATGTCCCATCATTGGCAATAATTTAGCCAGAACCTATCAGATCGCGTTGACGATTTCGAAGTCAAGTTTCGTCTCATCTTCGACTAACCCGATATGATATCCATCCTTTTTGGCTCTATGGGCTAAAAAGAGCAGAGCAAAGGATTTCTTGAAAACATCTTCCCGTAAAGAACCGCTTTCCTGCGCCATTTGATCAAGTTCGGCCAACAAATTGGCGTGCATATCGACGCTTAGGTGAACAGAATTCTGCTGGTTGGATTTAGAAAACGGCATTCGATTTCTCCTTTTGAAACTCAAATATAAAACGATTTTTTCTCTATGCGCAATTGTTTTTTTGATTTAAGCAGAACGGACAAAAAAGCCTTATTCAACGCTTTTAGATAGCATTCGACAGGTTGATCTGACCTCGACGAAATTTCTTTTTGTAAAATCTTGTTTTTAATGATAAAATCAAAAAATAGGAGATCAAAATGGAAAACGAAAAAAAGACTAGGAATAGACCTTTACGTGTATATGGCGGTAATCACAACGGGACTTACCGTATGATTATGGCCTGTCATTCGATGAAAGAATTTATGGCCGCGACTGGTATATCAAGAGACTATTTCTGTGAAACTGGCAACAAGGAAGAAATCGCTATCGCGATGGATCAACCTGGCACTATTTTCAAAAAATTATATAGCTATCGTGATAGATTTCCTGAAAGCCATATGTATTGGCATAAACATAAAAGTAGATTAGCAAAACAAGAAAACGAAAGCGATGATTTGAAACCAGGATTATAAATTTATTTTTTATCTTTAATTAAAAAATAAATTTTTTTATCTTCTTTTAAATCAATATTTTTTTCAATATTAGCAATCATTCTTTTTATCTTTATAATATCTTCTTGATCTTTATAAAAAATATTAGCAAAAATATATTTAAGTCTTGTTAAAAATTCTAAAACAAAAACAATTATCATAAAAAAAATATAATAAAAAATTAAACAAATATATTTGTTATTATTATAGCAATAAATAATATTATTTAAAAATATAAATATTAATTTATTGACTTTAAGTAAATAAACTATTAAAATAATAATAGATAAAACAAAAATATATAACATTCTATAAAAAATCGGCAATAGAAATTTTTTCATATCTTTAAAATATCTATATCATTCTCAAAAAATCAAATTTTTCTTGATTTATTTTTTAATTTTGCTATGAAATTAGCTAGATTTTTGTAGGTTTCCATCATGTCGATCACATTGTTTGAAAATGTAGATTTGTCGAAATTACTTAATATTGACCCTCCTCTTCCTCCTATCAAGAGTAAAGGAGATCCTGACCGTCGTCCCAGGCGGACAGAACCATTCTTTATGCCGTCCATTATTCACGTCGAACAACAGGAACGTGAAATATGGAAAGGTATGTACACGATCAGATACAAGATAATGAATTTATGGGATACAGATTATATGACGGTTTCTCCTGATGATGACCAGGATGAAATACGCAAAATAATCTCGATGAACATTCCGATTGTCCGCACATACAGAGTCGGCACCGATGAATATCATAAGGCGTTGGATAAATGGCATCCAAAAGGTGAGGTCTTGCCGCATATCGTCTGGGGATAGAAGCTGTTCCATGAAATATGCCCTTGTATGCCCATAAGGGGCGTGTTATACCGCATTTATGAAGTTGTCGGTATGGGCAAAAGCGAACGGACTAGCCTACAAGACCGCGTGGCGCATGTGGCGCGACGGGACGTTGCCGGTTCCTGCCGAACAGCTTGCGACCGGCACCGTGCTTGTCCACCCGCCGCAAGCGCCCGCGATCACTGCCGTCACTCTCTACGCCCGTGTGTCAAGTGCCGATCAAAAAGCCGACCTCGAACGCCATCTTGGGCGACTGGCTGAGTATGCGTCGCGGGAGAAGATGACCGTCATGCGCTCGGTGTCTGAGATCGGTTCCGGACTGAATGGACACCGCACCAAGATCATGCGCCTGTTGGCTGATCCATCTGTCCATACGATTGTCGTGGAACACCGCGACAGGCTCGCTCGCTTCGGTTCCGAATACATTGAGGCCGCGATGTCCGCCTCCGGACGCAAGGTTGTCGTGGTGGATCAGACCGAGATGAAAGACGATCTGGTGAAGGACATGGTGGATATCCTCACGTCGTTCTGCGCACGTCTTTACGGTCGACGCGCTGCCAAAAACCGGGCGGCGAAAGCCCTCGCTGCGGCTGGCTCGGAAACCAAGGACGACGCATCATGATCCTTGCGAACAAGATCGCTCTTGATCCAACCGTTGAACAGGCGATCTATTTCGCCCGTGCGGCTGGTGCTGCCCGGTTTGCATGGAATTGGGCGCTCAGCCGATGGCAAGAAGAATACGCGCTTTGGAAGGAATACCAGTGCGGTCCAAAGCCATCAGAAGCCTCCCTGCGGCGCGAGTTGAACGCGCTCAAAGAGGAAGCCTTCCCGTGGATGCGGCAGGTGACGAAGAACGCGCCGCAGCAGGCCATCAAGAACCTTGGCACAGCCTTCAAGAACTTCTTTGAAGGCCGCGCCAAATATCCCCGCTTCAAGAAAAAAGGAGTGTATCGCGACAGCTTTCGGGCCGACCCCGGCCCGGATAAACTTCATCCGAACGCGGTTGAAGTTGACGGCAGACGCATCAAACTCCCGGTCATCGGTTGGGTGAAGATGCGCGAAGCCGTCCGCTTCAACGGCAAAATCAAGTCCGCAATTGTGTCGCGCACGGCGGATCGCTGGTTCGTCAGCCTGAGCGTCGAAGTCGATCACACGATACCTGTTCGCGAAACCCAAGTGGCAGGTGGCGTTGATCTCGGCGTGAAGGCTCTCGCGACACTGAGCGACGGAACTACCATCGAAGGCCCCAAGGCCCTGCCCCGGAACCTCAAGATGCTGCGCAGACGCAGCCGCGCCCATAGCCGCAAGGTCAAAGGCTCTGCCAACCGGCGCAAGTCGGCGGCTAAGTTGGCGCGGCTGCATGCGCGGATTGCCAACATCCGGAAAGACGCGCTGCACAAGGCCACCACGCGGATTGTAAAGCAGTTTGATGTGATCGGCATCGAAGGCTTGAACGTACGCGGCATGATGGCAAACGGTAAACTCTCGCGTGCCGTGGCCGATGTCGGCATGTTCGAGTTTCGTCGACAGATCGAATACAAGGCAGCGATGCAAGGCGTCCGTATCGTTGTGGTGAGCCAGTGGTATCCATCCAGTAAGACGTGCAGCGATTGCGGTTGTATCCACACCAGCCTGACGCTTTCTGATCGGGAGTGGACCTGCAATGGCTGCGGCGTGATCCATGATCGGGACCACAACGCAGCCGTCAACCTGACGACCATGGCCGAAAGTTCTTCGGTCACAGCCTGTGGAGCGGGACGCTCTGGTCTTGGCCTTGCGGCTAAGACGAAACGGACCGCCGGGAAGCAGGAACCTACGCATGGGATATTTGTCCATGTTTAGGAGAACGGTGATTCAGAACAGATATTCAAAGTCGATATCGAAGTTATAAAAACGCTGTGCGGATTATGGCACCAAGAAAATCAACCTATGCCTGTGAACCAGGAACTTAAAAAAGCAAGATCTATGGCTAAAAAAGAAATCATTCCAGTCATCAATTCTTTAATTAAAACAATAGAAATAGAAACAAATATTCATCCTGTTTGTTAAAATTTGAACAATCTTTAGTCTATGGTATGATTAATCACAAATTGGATGAAGGAAATGAAAGATGGCGGTTAAATTTTATCCGCATGGAATGCATACTGATGTGATTTCTCCTGAAAGAAAAATAGACCTAACCAATAAGTTTATTTTTTTGTTTCTGCTATGATATACCCGTTTTTTACAGCTCCTTGCCGATTCATCAACATGACTAAAAATATGGTTTCCTGTCGTTGAATTGCCTAAAAAAATTGATCGTGAAACAAGCCGGATCATCATCGTTAATGAATATCCGGAAGACCCACGAGATAAACATGATTTTCACAAAAAAGCATCAGAGCCATATGCGATACAATTGAAGAAACCAATATGATTTTTGATCGCGTGCAGGATAACCGAGAAAATTTTTAAAAACAATTGAAAATATGCATAAAATGCTTTATGATCCGTCTCTTGAAAATATTGAAAATAATAATGTGCCAAATTATGTTGGTGAAATTACACATTAAAGAGATAACATGATGAGTGCTGCGCTCGCCACAAAATTGAATAGAATGCCGTCAGCCATGGTTGATGACGACGATTTTTCTATCGTGCGTCCTCAATCGATGAGTGACTTTATTGGCCAACGCGACACTATGAAAAATCTTTATACTTTTCTAAAAGCCGCCAAGATCAGGCAATCATCGCTTGACCATACTTTACTTGCGGGTCCCGCAGGTCTTGGAAAAACAACCATCGCCCAAATCATCGCGAATGAAATGGGTGGACAAATCAAGACTATTATCGGTCCGGCAATTCAACGTGCAGCCGATATAGCTTCAGTTCTCACAGGCATGCAGGATAACGATATTCTGTTTATTGATGAAATTCATCGTATTCCTGTTTCCGTATCAGAGATGCTTTATGGAGCAGTTGAAGATTTTGCTCTTGATATCCTGATCGGAGAAGGACGAAGCACTCGGGTTGTAAAAATCAATCTGCCGAAATTCACATTAGTTGGTGCGACCACCAGAAGTGGATCTCTACCGACACCCTTACTGAGTCGTTTTGGTATTCATCTCAACCTGGAAATGTATGACCCTGAAGATTTATCCATGATCATCAAAAGGTCTGCAAATATAATGAATATCGGAATTACTGAAGGTGGAGCCATACAGATAGCCACAAGATCAAGAGGAACGCCAAGAATCGCCAATCGTCTCCTTCGCCGTGTGCATGACTTTGCTCTCGTAGCCGATCTTGACGTCATTGATGAAAATATCGCGGACCTGGCTCTTACTCGTCTCGGTATCGATAAAAATGGATTAGATCATCTTGATAGAAGATACATATCTTGGATTAAGACAAATCATCATGGCGGTCCAGTAGGCGTTGAGACAATTGCCGCTGGTCTTCAAGAAACGAAAGAAACTATTGAAGATAGAATAGAACCATATCTGATCCAGGCTGGATACGTTTCCAGAACGCCAAGAGGAAGAATTTTAAACAATATTGATTAAAATAAAATTTAAATAACTTTATATTTATTCTATTTTATTTTCATGTAAATTTTATATAAATTTATTATTGGGAAATATGATCATCCAAGTTTCAGACAAAAATTCAGATTCGCCCTTTAAAAATTTAAGTTTTAAAATGATTGGGCTTGTTTTAACCGTATTTTTTATACTCGTCATGTTTTTAAAAACGACGAAATATTATATTATTACCAATTCTGTATTTATTTTACTTGTTGTATTTTTTTGCATATGTTTTTGCATCAAAAATTACTCTATTAGCCAAAAAGTATGATAAGAAAAAAATATCAATCGATCTGATAAAGTTTGATATGATACACTTTATTAGACTTTAAAGTTCGTTTTCAAACGCAAAAGGAGAAAACAATGAACAACAAAATGCATGATATCGTCGAAAAGAGTAAAGTTAGTATGAGGCTTTACATTCGATATGTTCTTTCTGTATGCATTATCTTATTGTTCGGGTCGTTTTTAATCAATATTTTTCCAAATCAAGCTGGTATTGGTGTGACGATTTCTTTAGTAGGAGCAGGTCTGTCGATAATCTTCTTGATCAAATTAATAAGATATCCTGGAATTCAAATGACCAAAGGAATAGAGTAAATGAATCAAGAAACAATAGATATTATTAATAAATCATTAAAAAGAATGAAAATCTATACTAGGTTTATCATTTCTGGAGTCATACTCATTATTCTGGGAGTTTTTATTAGTAATTTTTTTCAAAGATATAATGAATTTGGTCAACACTTATCATTTATAGGTATAGCTATTTATATCATATCATTTATTTTTGCGCTGACAGATCAAGAAAGCCGTGTTTGCAATAAAATCATCGCCGACATTAAAATTAGTAATAATATCGAATAGACTTATTTTGGCCCTTCCGTTTTGTCGTCAGAAGAAACTTCTTCGGCTATTTGCAACAACTTATCCAGGTTAGATCTGTTCATAAAATCCAACCTTTCGCCAACCAGTTTTAAGGTCGATAATATACAAACAAGCTACCAACGCTACCACGGCGCGATTTTATCTCCTGAATCGTTTTAAAAGGTCCGACCGGAGAATGCTTCATATCATGAAAGCTTAAATCACCGGCATCGGTTTGCCAACGCGAACGGTCGTAGACGCCATTCTCAATAATCCATTTTTCGATTTTCTCAAAAGCTTCTATGCCTTGACGTTCAAGATCTTCGTCCATTTTAAGCATCTTTCAAAAGTATTACATTGTTAATATATAACAAAAAACGAAATCAAAAAATTATTTAATTTTTGAGAATTGATTTTTTTGTTTGAAAAATCTCAAAAAACTAATAATTACAAAAATTAAACAATTACGTTTGATCAACCTGTTGATTGTAATCAAGTGTTGCGAATATATTGCCGTTACCAAAATGGTTTAATTATATCTCCAAGACGGAGTTTTAAATGTCTGCAAGCGTGACGCCGCAAGGTAATGTTTCGTCTCCAGTTATTGCTCAAGCTACAAAATCTGGTGAAATTGTAGGATTTAATCTTCAAAATACTAATTCAGTCGAAATTCCAGCTCAGACTGTCACTTTAAATGAAGTTTTTGCTCTTGGAGCCGTCCCAAAAGGTTCTGGACTGTCAGTTACCATTAATGGTGTAACATATCCTGCGCAGCTTGACGCCAAAACATTCAATTCAGATGGCTCGGTCGCGAGTGGAATTGTAACAATTGATGCTCCGGCAATTCCTGCTGGAACATCTGTTTCTGCAATGTTGAATTTGGTTTCCAATCCTCCGGCTTCTCCTGCCGTTGATCTTTCAAGTGCGTTGAACAATTACAACTTGAGCGCCACGCTTAATATCACTGCCAATCAGGGCGGCAGCATCGGCACACAGACTGTCAATATAGCCAATGCAGTCAGACAGGCTCTCGCTGCCGGAACGGCTCAGACGTGGCTAAAAGGACCTCTGGCGAGCGAAGCAATCGTAAGCATCCCGGTTACTGGATCCCTACGTATTGAAGCTGATGTGACTGCGTATGCCAATGGTCAGATCAAGGCAACGCTTCAGTTCAATAATGACGCGGCCATGCAAGCTAATGGTGGGACGATCACTTATAGTGCGACCGTCACTCAAAATGGCGTCGTTGTCGATCAGCAATCCAGCTTGACACAATATCAGTATCAGGATTGGAGCACGACAACGGGAACGGCACCGTCTTCAGCAGGGTTGAATGTTCAACACGACATCGCATATCTGGAAAAGCTCGGCGTTGTTCCGAATTATGACCTCAAATACGGTGTTCCAGGTCAAAATATCACAGGTGAAGCAGCCGCCATTGTTTCAAAAGGCTGGAATGCTCCGCTGGGAATAGACGGAATCACCCAATATATGCCAATGACTGGTGGTCGTGGAGATATTGGACCTACGACACAAAGTAATGCTGATTGGCTTATTACACAAAATAATACTGCCGCTCAATATGCACTCGGCCAGGCCAAGGAAGCAGGATCAGTGCCGTGGCATTTTTATGATCCAACCGCTAATGGGGCGTTCCTGAACACCGCTGATTATCCTGACATCTGGACGGATAGTCGTGGTGGGCCATCATCTTACACAACAGGATTGACTCAACAGGTCGCGAATACAGGATGGAGTCCTGATACGGCCCATATGCCTGATTTGAATTACGTCAGCTATATGTTGACAGGCAATGTGAAAAATCTTGAACAATTGAATGCGCAAGCATCTTTTGCCATTACTGATTTTTGGCCTTATCCACGTCAGAATGGGGCAGCCATTGTCGTCAGCGGAGGCAATCAGGTTCGTGGATCCGCATGGAGTTTGCGCACCATTCAAGAAGCCGCTTATGCAAATCCAACTGGATCAGCAGACAAGGCTTACTTTACCTCTGTAATGGACGCAAACTACAAATATCTTATTTCTCAAATTCCCACGTTAACAAAAGAAGAAGGCCAGGCATATGGATATTTGCCGGGCGCTTATGGTTATAATGGCGCGACATTGCCGCCATGGGAAGAAGATTATTTTGCCAGCACCGTGATTCAAGGTGCCGAAATGGGCAACCAAGATGCGGTCACTTATTTAAAATGGGCTTCAAACTTCCTGGTTGGCAGGTTTTTTGCCGCAAACCAAGGATTTGATCCTCAGAATGGTATCGCATACAACTTAACCGTTGGCCCAAGCTCAGGCAATTTCAGTTCTGGTCCTTATTATCAGACATGGGCTGAAATCCAGCAGAAAACACAAGCAAGCGGTCAATCCAATGTCTTGGCCAATGGGACGATGAATTGGGCACATAGCGCTGGCGATTATGGCGCTTTGGCCATGCAGACGCTTGCTGGCATTGTCACGGTCAGCAATGAAAATCCGACTGTGATGGGAGATATCAAATTCCAGGCCATGCAGGCTTGGGGGTGGATCCTCGATAGCGGCGCGCCTTATACAACTCCGGCAGAAATTGCCGCTGGAAATCCTCAATTCTTGATCGATCCTCGTCTGGCAAATGGAAAACTGCTGTCTTTTGGGAACATGGTGTTGAGCCATGATGCAGCAGGTGGTTCAACCGCACTGACACCAATCGACACGACACAGAATGCCTTACTTTATGCGGGTAATGGCTCTGATACTCTGATTGGCGGATCTGGCATCAACGTGATGTTCGGCGGCGCTGGTAATGACGTCATTTATGGCGGAGCCAACGGTAATGATATTTTTGCCGGTGCCGGAAATGATACGATCATCGCTGGCGGTGGCAATACATATATCAAAGCCAGCAGCACAGCAGAACTCACAGCGGGAAACGGAAAAGATCTTTTTGTGATTGATGCCGCCTCCAGTGGTACCGTCACGATTGCCGGTTTCAATTCCAGTCTTGATAAAATTGATATTGTCGATGGCTCTGGAAACGCTTTGAGTGCATCACAACTCAACAGTATCGAATTAACGGCAACGACAGTAGCTGGTGGGATACAGTATAAAATTTCGCCAAACGAAACGCTTTTGGTTGCCAATGAAACGGTTTCCAGTAGCACATGGTTTGGTGAACAGAATCAAGCCGTTACACCATCTGCAGCATTGATTGCTCAAGCCAAAGCAAACAATATACCTTCGGTTTCTGGATCTTCTGGCAATAGCGGTTCTGGTTCTTCCAATCCATCGCCGCCCAGCAATCCTATTGCGATTATCACCTCTGGCAACGCTCAGACTGTGGTTGGTGGTTCTGGCGGGTCAGCGACCGATTCAATTAGCGGTGCGTCGATCAATGCACAGCAGACTGGTCAGCAAGACTACCTGACGATTACCGGATCCAATGATACGATCAATGCTCAGGGTGGCCCAGGTATTTACCCAACTTACGGAAATACCGACATCACAGGAAATTCTGATCAGATGACCGTCACAGGTGGTTCTGTAACGATGTCTGGTGGGGCCGATTCGGTAACTTCGCCAAATCCATTTGGATATATGGTGGTCGATGAAATCGGCACTCATGACTACGTTGATTTGACCAAAACATCTCAGATCAGCGTTGGTGGGTCTTATAATACCGCGATCATGGATATCCAGTCTGGCGGTAGCGGTCCAAATGCGACTATTGGCGGATCTCATGACACTGTAACCGCTTCAGTGTATTCGCCTATTGTCGTAACTGGAAACAATAACTTGATTAACCTGTCCGGAGAAGCCGCAGCTACGGTTCTTGGCAGCAACAATCCGAATGGTAATACTTTTGCCATTACCGGTTTTGACAATGTGACTGAAAAAACAGGTAATTCAACGGTATCTCTGAATGGTGGCGGCAATTTCAGCTCTGTCATCACGACAGATTCTACCGCTGGAAGCACCATCTATCTTGGCGCGAATGCAAACGCTTCGCTGGCTGGATCCGGTAAGGTCAACCTGATCGATCAATCCACCATTCAGGGTAATGCAACCGTTGCAGGATTTAATCCGACTACGGATGTCATTTCCTTGCCAGGCGCAAATGGTTCAGTGCCAAGTTCGGCACAGATCGACGCAATGGTGAAATCTGCGACGGTAAATGGATCCAGTGCAACGTTCGATATCGGCAATGGCGCTACCTTGACGCTTACAGATCTGACCGCAGCGCCAAACGCGAGCTGGTTTGCGGCGGCTTCTGTTCCAGTTCCTCCGCCTCCTCCAGAAGCCCAAACCATTTCTGGTGGCGGTAATTCGACTGTTGATAGCATAAGTGGATCCTCCATCAATGCACAGCAGCTTGGAAGGTCTGACTATCTGACCGTGACTGGATCAAATGACACTATCAATGCCAAGGGCGGTGCCGGAAGCTATGCCAGCTATGGTAATTTCTTGATCAGTGGTCAAAACGACCAGATCACGGATACCGGAGGCGTAGTAACCGCAACAGGTAAAGGTGACACCATTAATTCGCCTTATACATTCGGTTTCCTGGACGTAAATGCTACTGGAACCGATCAGACTGTCATTGCAAATTCGTTTGCAAATGTCAGCATCGCCGGTTCTGATAATACTGGTGTTCTTGACCTTAAATATGGTGGTGGACCAAATCCTGCTGCTGCAACCGTTGGCGGCACTGGAAACACCGTATCTGCCAGTGTTTATACACCACTGCTGGTCAACGGATCAGCTGATGTCATCCATGCCAGTGGCGAAGCGGCTGTAACCGTAGCAGGTGCGACAAATACGGCTGCGGATACGATCGTGGCTACAGGATTTGATCGCATCGTCACGGAAAGCGGTAATGCCGTTATTTCTGTCCCAGGTGGTTCATGGAATCCAACGATCAATGATGGCTCGGCTAATGATACGATTTTTGCCGGAACTGCCGCGCCAGGTGGTGGCAATCAGATCAATATCAATGGCGGAACCGGCATGATGTTTATCAACGATAATGTTGATAGCGGTCGAAAGATCATCATGACGGCTGGCCGGGGAGCTGTAACTGCAACAGGCGCTTCGAATAATAGCGTATTCGTTGGCGGAACAGATGGCAATAACTATCTCGCCGCTTCCGGAAACAGCACATTGATCGGCAATGGTGGAAGCAATACCCTTGTCGGTGGTGCCGGAAGCGAATTGCTGGCCAGTAGCACGGTAACAGGTGCCGCCAACACCTTCATGATCGACCATATGAGTGCTAGCGACATGACGACAATTACCGGGTTCGGTGCCACAGGAACACATGATATGATTGATCTTGGTTCCGGTATTTCGATCAAGACAACAACTGTTTCGCCAACTTCTGGAACCCTGGTTTCACTTAATGATGGAAGCAAAATCCTTCTGAGTGGATTCAACGGAACCTTGCATACGTCAGAAATAGGGTCTGGAACTGTTTTGGCTGCCTAAACCAGATAAAATATAGCCAATAATGAAGCTTTAATTAGGCAAATTACTCGCTCTAGTTAAAGCTTCATTTGTTTTTACAGCGATCTCAACTCTGGTGGACGGTTCACTCAAGAGAATAAATAGATCGAGTTAAATTGCTTCTAGAAAATGATATAAATACTGCTGAAAATAATCATGGAATTTTGCCTTGATTGCTAGTCTGAAAAAATTTCATATAGCCTAATACACATCAACAATCAGGCTCATCAACCATATCAGATTCGATTTATTATTCAACAGAACAAGAAAGGCTACCTAAGATCATTGATTGATCGTATATGCTCTATTCCATGATGAATAGCACCATCGATTATTTTAGGACCAGTCTTCACGACAGACTTTAACATAAAACTCCGTATCTTCGTCCAAAGCGTTTCCGTTGCGACAATTAATGAAAATATTTCCTAACTCAGCACATATTGCCGCTAAATAAACATGTTCAGGACGATTTGATAATATATACAAAATTATAAATTAGATTACAATATTTTATTGACATAAAAAACAGTGCAGGTATAATAGGCAACATGATCAAGATTTATCAAGATAGGAGGCTGTATCATGATTTAGGTTAATCAAAGGAGCCTAGATCATGAATTTCAGCGAAATTGTGTATCCCGTTATGGCGGTTAATCTCCGTCATGGCTATTCCACGCTTTTGCATAACGCCGATGAGCTTTTGAATTTTTTCAAAACCAATCGGGGCTTCCAGAAGAAAGTTCCTGAGTTCTATTTTCTTCGCATGAGCGTTTATTCTCCTCCTCCGTATATGAAGGCTGGAAAGCTTGCGGATATTGGATATAACGGATGGACCTGGCGTCTTCTTGATGATGCAGGACGCATTGTTTATGCGGACGTTATCAAACAGGAGATTGAAAAAACCTGGAAGGTTAAATATCGCAAGAAGAATGGTTATAAGTTTCGTAATGGCCCGGTTCCTCACACTGGTCACAAGAAGAGTTGGGGTGGCTATTATCGTAGCATCCATACCACTGCAGAGATCCGCGCCAATTTCACTCTCTGCGATACTGGCTTTGCCGAAGACGAAGATGACGACTACATCATCGATTCCATGGTCGCCAAGTCTGGCAAGGCGCGCCATCTGCCGACTGTCTGGGATGATATCGTCAAGGTGAATGAGCGTTCCTGGAAGCGTCACCGTAAGACGCAGTGGAAAAATAACTGATTGAAAGCTCTCCATTGCTGGCCTTTTTACAATGGAGAGCTTTCACATTTTAATCTAAAACATCGACCATCATGCTCATTTCAGTTTATATATACCAGCATATACGGGGATATATCTCAAAACATTGAAGCGCTATGAAATCTTACGGAATCATTTCTGAATTCAGCCATCGTAAGAGCACCGATCTTACGATAAGCTCCTGTATCAATACTGACCCTTCTTGGTGTAATCTTTGGTTCATTAAAAATGGTATGTCCATGACAAACAATAGCTCCATCTGGCATCGGACTTGTATTATATAAAAATGGTTCACGAACCCAAAGAGGGCTTCTGTCTTCCACTAGACTGCTTTCGGGAACGCCTGCGTCTACCCAATTGAATGTCTCGACATTCTCATATGTCCATCCCTTTGGAATACCGGCGTGAACACATACAAGATTTCCAAACCTCACAGAAGTCGGAAATTTCAATATCTGTTCATAAGTATTCCCCAAACCATCACGGATCTGTTTGTACAAATCAGATGGGTTTTTATAAAGCATTTTTATCCAATAATCATCATTTTTCTTAGGAGGAAGAATGCCAAGCTCAATTAAAACGTCACGACCACCTTGCTTGAGCCACCAATAAGCAGATTCAAAATCACCATTCCTGATGGCATCAATCATAAACTGCTCATGGTTACCAGGAAGAACGATCGTCTTCTGGCTGCCCTTACTCAAGGCTCTACGTAGTGCCCTGACACCATAAGGACCACGATCGATCAAATCTCCAAGATGAACAATTACACCTTCACCATTGGAAATTGTATCGATATGTTCATGCATAGCCTGAAGCATTTCATCCTGGCCATGCACGTCTCCAATGGCAAAAACAACCGGAACAGGCAAATTCATTGGTGTTCCAAGCTGATGCCATTGAGAACAACTAATTTGATAAATATTCTGATGAGCATTCATAAATATACAATAAACCATTTAATTAAATTAGTCAATATAATTCTTTTAATTTAATATAAGATAAATTTATTTACACAACATGAAGAGTTTGTCTTTTCCATATATCAATATATAATCTGAAAAATAAGTTCACGTATATCCGGAGGGATAAAAAATGTCTACAATTAAGAACGATAAATATATCAATTCATACTTTGATTCAAAAATAGAATTATGTAATGTTTCATTTATTGAATTCGTAGATGAATTAATAAGCCAGGCTTCTGACCAAACGGAAAAGAAGCTATGATTAATATAATCAAAGGCTTTGTTTTCTTGAACAAAGATAAACTCGATTTATCGATTATTCAAGATTTTTCGATCAGCCCAGAATTTTGATGGAAAAATTAATTATGTCTGAATTTAATTACTCACTACTATCATCATCTTCCGACATCATTGATTTACGGAAAGACCTCGTTTCCGCAGCCCAAAAGGTGCTTGATGAATGGCAGCAAGATGAAAATGGCTTTGATGTTTTCCTCGGAACCGGAGGTGCATGCGAAGAAATCGCCCATGCCATGAATGAGGTTATACAAGATAAAGGTTTGCAATTTGGTATTTTAATAGACGTTTATGACGAACATTCCGACATTACTCTGGTTGGTAGAGATGGCGTATGGAGACTTGATATACCTTGGAGAATCTATGAAATCCATCACGGATATTGTCGTTGGGAAAAAATTGAAGGCGTTGTTTTAAAAGAAGAGGATATTGACCTGGAATTGCTATCCAAAAATCCAAAAGATTGTGAAACGTTTGGTATTGAAAACCATCATATGCCGGAACTTGAAATTCAAGAAAATCAACCTATTATTTGACTCCTCATTTTAATTCTTTGCAAAACTTCTTATTGTTTTAAGATAATTTATGCACTTAGAAAACAAGCCGATTAAAGTCGCCACGATTCTGAATGAAGATACGATGATGGTGGGTGGCTCAAAATATAATGGGCCGCCATGACCCATAATGTTGCCGTTTTTTTAAAGACCAGGTTCACGATTGGTTTTGGCAAAATGGACGATTTAAATATTATACCAGAATTACAGATAAAGCTGATGTTCTGATCGTTTATGAAATGATTGACACGAAAAACATTCCTTTACCTAAACCTGAGCAGTCTTGATGAGCCAAAAAAAGTTAAAAGCTACCTTAATGGCTAAAAAATTTGATGCAAGAAAAGTCATAAACGATATCAATGCATCGAATTCTGATTTTCTAGATATAAATCACAAGCCAGGTCTAAAAGACACTTATGATCTGGTTTGTGATTATAAAAAATTTGTTCAAAATTATATTGATCAAGAAATCAGCCGAGAAGAATTAATCTTCATATTGTATGCCGCTGCAAGAAAACGATGCAGAGCCTACAGATTAAATGAAAAACAACTCACAATGGGAGATTGCGGATCTTCAGCTTTGGCTGTTTCGATGGTGCTTGAGGCGATCGGTATATCAAGTGAAATCGTAATAGCATGCGCCGATCCAAAATATCATTTTGTCATTGATAGCGGGAGAAAATATCCTTTAATCGGACATATCGTGGTATCCATTGATGGAAAATTTTACGACTGGAGTGGTCGAATTAATGAAAAACAGATTTTAAGAAATTTAGATATCAAAGATTTAAAAAATAATGATAGCGAGGACATAAGCTACGATAGCCTTGTTGTTTTAAAAGACATAAATATAAACACATACAAAAACATATGGTCTTGGTTTAGAAGATCCACAGGTTACCTCGTTTATCCGGTATCCTATATGGACGCCATGATAAAAGAAATTGATAAGATACAAAAAAGTATTGGATTAAATATTCTGAACGAAGATAAAATTTTAGATTTAACACATTATAATGAATTTTCTATGTAGGGATATCTTCAAGATCCATAAATTTGTAATAGCTATCGAATAGGTAGACCTATTATTTATTTCCATAAAATGGAATAATTTGGTTTAATTCTTGATCTTCTTGTCTTTTCAAACGATTTTTAACTCTCAGACCGAATTGTTCGATAGTATTTAACACTTTTTCGGATACCATATTTTTTAAATCAGGATCCTTGTTTAAAAAATATGGTATATTTCTGCCAATTCCGGTATCGAACACTGATGTATTGAAAGAACTAGTTTCAGCAGCATATTCATTTAATGGTATTTCTATGCCAATATATTTTAACGATTTATTATCCATAATGGTAGGCTCGATCAACTGATTATTCTCATCGAGACACCATGCATGATGTATCGGAATGGGAATTCTGTCGATAAGAATTAAGCCTTCAAAATATTTCCATCCTGGATGTTTTTGGGCCAGGTAAGCTGAATTGTAAAAACAAAGCTTGGGTTCGCCAATATCATCTGGATTAATTTCAGCAGAGTTTTTGCCATCAAACACAATTCCATGTTTGGCCAAAAAATATTCTACAATCCAGGCACCGATATGATCGGGAAGCGCCTTATAGGATTGTTCTGCAAAATCTTGAACAAATTTTCTGATATCTTCCATGGCATCCTCCATATATCATTATTATTTACAATATATGTTTGAAACCATAAAATTTATCGAAATATCAATTTTTTTGAAAATTTTAATTTATCAAAAAATTATTTTTTATTTCTTTTGTTCTTGTATCCTTTAGATACCGGTTTAGACTTGGAAGCTTTTTCGCCCCAAATCAGATCATGATCAGCCAAAACGTTTTCTTCGATTTTTAGTCCAACGATTCCTACATCTTCATTAGCCAGCCATTCTGGTTTTCCAGGACCGGCATAATAGCAAACCAATCTAGTGAGTGGATCCGTTCCTGTCTTGATGCCACCAAATTTTTGAGCTGTAGCGATAATTGCGTCAAAAAGATTTGGATTGACGGACATCCATATCGCGAATGAAGCTCTACCTTCACGTCCGATCAATCCAAGACGGTCTACGGGACCGACAGCATGATGCTCAGGTAAAGCCTCTATATCCATCGGCAACCTGGAATTTTTGGCGAAAACAACATTTAGCCATTCGGTTTTTTGCCAAAAATCTTTATCGACAAAAGGAATACCAATTACGGGAACACCACTTTTGTCCACGCCAATCGTAAGGCGACGCGGGGCAGCGCTGCCAAGATACAACGTAACCTTATTCTTATTCGCCCGGATCTCCGGATTGGAATGACAGGCAATAGCCCATTCGAGCATCGAAAACATGGTAAAACAATAACAACAATTTTATTGAAATTCAATTTTTAAGTTATAAACAATAAATTTTTACAATTCATTGTTTTAAATATTGATAATAAAGAATTTTTTTGATATTTGTGTAATATCAAAACATGAAGGATGACGACATGGCGACCATGACAAAAAAAGAAAAAATGAATATGGCTGCAAAATTTACTGAATTTGATATGCGTCATCCTGAAGTATGGGATATGTTTTGCAGGTTTACATTGGAAGCAATCAATTCCGGCAGACGAAATTATTCAGCGGATGCTGTCATGCATAGAGTAAGATGGGAAAACGATATCGCTGTTAAACCTGGCGACGAAAATGACCAATACAAGATCAACAACAATCATATTGCTTTTTATGCAAGAAAATTCAAAAATTATTTTCCCCAACATGCTGGTTTTTTCAGAATGAGAATTAGTGAAGCTGATTCGGATCATTCGCTCTAATATATTTATTTTAACCAAAACAGGCTTTCGGTTTTCTTGTTTTTATGTAAAATGGGGATTGTCATGGAACGCAAAATCATCTTGATCAACGGTATTAAGCGGGTGGGCAAGTCCACTTTGGCTGATATGCTGTCTCAATTCATTCGAAATTCCTTCATTTATCATCTTGCTGATCATTTGCGTGTTCAGGTGCAAGTCTCATACGGATATTATGATTTCAATCCTCATATGATGGATAAAATCAAGGATGATCCGCGTCCTGAATTCGGTGGTGCAAAATTCAGAGAACTATGTTTTTCGATGGCCGAATCAAATATGAAAGTCTTGCACGGTAAATCGTTCTATTCGGAAATTCTGTGCCGGAAAATTCTGCATGAGACGCCTGAAAATGGGACAATTATCATCCCCGATCTTGGGTTTGCGTCTGAAATTCCTTCTTTTATCAATTATTTTGGAATTGACAACCTTAAGTTTTTTAGACTGATCAGACCTGGCGTCGAAAATCATGGAGATACCAGAAAATATCTAAGCTGGAACGATATCGCGAGTTATGATGAACCGCCTACGCAATTCCAGATTGGACCGCATCGTTTTCCGGAAGGAATTCCTGAACAGCCAATCCACGATATCTACAATTACGAAGGTCGTCAGTTTGAAGCCGTTAAAGAAATACTCGTGACCTGTGAAGATTTTCTTCTAGGCGATCCAGAAGAATATCAATCTGTTTCCAAGCTGTGAAAAGGTAAATATAAGATGACTACAAAAGCTCAGTATGAAGATCTTGCAACCAGGCTCGCCGAAGCTAGCCGTCGTCTCAGAACTTTGACGGAGGCTAAGTCCAAGGCTGATATTCGTCTTGGAATTCTTGAGGAAGAGCTAAAGAAGCTTCAGGATCAATGCATTTCTCTATACGGGACGGCCAATCCTGATGAACTCGAAGCTCTGGCGGCAGAAAAATATGCCAAGGCGGAGCAAATCGTTACTGATTTTTCTTCAAAGGTGAGTGAAATCGCAGGACGTCTTGCAGCCATGCAGGCCGAGCAAGCTCCAGGAGCCTGATCATGTCGGGTGTGGTCAATCCAAGCACAGGCATTGAGACTGCCACGATAGACAGTCTCGAAGCCCAGGCTATCAGATTAAATCGTGATATTGCTTTAGCCGTATCTAGACGCGAAAATGCCGCGTCACGTGAAACAGATCTGGTCAGAAAGGTTGGTCACGCCAAAGGTCGTCTTGAGATTAAAGATGACGTTGTAGCTACCCTGGAGCGCCTGCAGGAAGCTATCTACGAAAAGACCGTTGGTAGTTATGCCAAGCTCTTGACGTCGCTCGTCCACGAGGTCATTGACCCTCAGACTGATATCATTATCGATCTTGGTATTGAACGTGGTTCACCAGCACTCTCGATCTGGTCTTGCATTTCTGGCGCGCCAGAGTTCAGATCCAGTATCTATGAGAATTCTGGCGCTATGACCAACGTCGTGTGTGCCGGACTACGCATTATCACAACTGCAAAGTCTGGTGGGCGTCGTTTTCTTATGCTGGATGAACCTGATTGTTGGTTGCCACCAGCCAGAGTTCCTTATTTTTATAACGTTTTAAAAGAACTCTGCGAAGAGCTTGATTTTCAGATTTTGGTCGTATCTCACCATTCTCCAGATCTTTTCGGCGATACTCGTATCATCCCATTAATCCAAGGTCAGCCCGATCTTGACGAAAGCAATGATGCTGAAGAAGAAGTTAACGGTTCTGGAAAACAGCGCCGTGGTCGTCGTAAAAAAGAGGATAAAGCGCCTAAAAAGGCTTATACCGGAGAAACCGGATCAATCCGTGGTGGAACGAGTTGGGAGCACATTCCAGCCGATCGGCCAGGAATTAGAACAATCAATATCAAGAATTTTGCGACATTAAAAGATGTAACTCTTGATTTAGACCCATATTTGACCGTTATTGCTGGTGATTCCAACGTTGGGAAATCCAGGGTCACAAGAGCTTTGCGGGCGGCATTTTATGGATCCATCAAGGATGTTGATGACTCCGATATTCGATATGGTCAAAATAGTCTATCTGTAGATATTACTTTTGAACATAATCACATGCTTTCTTTTTCTCGTGAAAAGAAAAGGAATCCAGTCAATCTTTGGGAACTCAAAAACGCCGAAGGGCAGAATCTTTATTATGAAGGCAGCATCTGTCATGAAGGTGGAACCAAGTCCGGTGCGCCATCATGGGTGGCCCCAATGCTAGGCATCGTTCGCAATGGCGATCTTGACCTTCAAATTTCACATCAGAAAAGCCCGGTATTCCTGCTCGATCAAACGCCGTCTCGCCAGGCGACCGTTTTGTCAATTGGACAAGAGGTAGAGTGGCTTTCTTCAATGCAGAGCATTTACAAAAAAAAGCTCGCCGATTTCAACCAAACTGTCAAAAAGGGTGAAGTCGAGATCGCAGAGATACGTGAATATCTCAATAAAACTGCCGATATCGAGAATATCTTGGTAGATGCAGACAAAATGACTGGCGACATTAAAAATATGCGTCAAATTTCAACAGACATCAAAAGCCTGTTTGAATTGATGCGGAAAATTCAAAATAATAATAACGAAATTCAAAAATATGAAAACGAGACTTTTCTATTGTCTGAAATCGAAGGGCTTTCTGAGCCAGAAATTGAAAACTTTTATTTGATTTCTGAAATGGCAAATCAAATTCTAAATACTTCAAACAACATTAAAATAGCTGAAAAAACCAAAAGTGTATTAGAATTTCTGCCTGAAGTTCCACAAATCGATTTCGATCAGAGGATCGTATCGGACGCTGAAAATATCCGTAATAATTTGAATGAAATCGAAATATTGAGAAGGTCTGCCGATCTTCTTAAAGACATTCCGGAAGAGCCGCCAACCATTGAAGATTTTTCTGATATCAGCAATAAGGGTCATGATATCAGAGTTCTTGAAGGAAGGATTTCTAAAGGAAGAACCATAATCGGTATTCTTTCCGAACTTCCTGAAGAGCCTGACATTTCTTCCGCGATGAAGATTTCTGAAGATATTGCGTCTCAAAAAGACAAATTGATGAACACTTATGGGCAGATCAGTTCTGCCAATAAGCAGGCCGAACAAATCAATCGTGAATACGATCAAGCTGAAGCTGAAAGGGCAAGATTGATTGAAGAAGCCGGTGGTGAATGCCCCGTATGTATGTCTCCTTTAATCGATGAGGCTCACAAAAAAAATCATGAACGCAATGGCATGAAAGCTGAAACAGTTCCGATGAAAAGTGAACCTGTAACTTCGGCAAACACATCAACTAATAATTTAAAGCCGCAAATTAATCTTCCGCGCCGTACTGGATTTGGTGTTTCGAGAAACACGGTAGAAACGGCAATAAGAAAAACGGCAATAAGAAGAGATATCGAAGACAATCTAGATGATGGTATGCAACCATGACAACGAAACACATTGAAAAAGTTAATGGCTTCCTAAATATAGGAGACCAGCATCTATCGCATGTTCCACCTGGATACAGAAAACCCGGTTATGCCGGTCAGGTTTTACGCAAAATTAACGCCGCAATTGAAATTTGTAACAAAAACAATTTAGTGCCGCTTTTCCTTGGAGACATGTTTAACTCTCCAATTGAATCATCAGAGGCAATCAAAACAGTTCTCCAGGAAATTTTATCAAAATCAAAGATAAAGCCTTTGATAAATACTGGTAATCACGACATAAAAGGAAAAATTCTTTCCAAATCAGACACGCTTTCTGTCATCGCTGCAGGCGGTCATGCAACTGTCGTCAGCAAGCTTACCATGCCAGGCGAAGAATTCCTGTTTAATGTAAATGGGAAAATAGTTGCCGTTGGTATGAGTCCATACGGCACTGATATTCCAGATGATTTAAGCCATTTTGATAATAATGCAGATATGTGGATATGGATGACGCACCACGATCTAGCATTTGAAGGCGCTTACCCTGGATCAACCGAACCTTTCCCGATCAAAAAATGCAATCTTGTCCTAAACGGACATATGCATGGATATCGAGATCCTATTGAATACGGAAATACGGTATGGTGTAATTTTGGAGCCATCGCCAGAACATCACGAGATTTGATCGGCGAAATCCCGAGCGTATTTGAAATTACACCTGATGAAGAAGGCAAGAAATTCAATTTTTCTCGGCATAGACTTCCATTTGTCTCGCCAGATGAAGCCTTCAATATGGTTGGCAAACAGGTGCAGGTCGAGAATATAACCGCATCCATGTTGAGAAATAACAATGAAAATGATGAAGCTATAATAGAAAATAATATTCAAGGGCAACCATCTGAATTCGTTGCAAGCTTGCGTGAAGAAATGGCTCCTGGACAAGCTAGAACAGGATCTGGCCAAATCATGCGTGATGAGCTTGTTTCATATATGAGAGAATGGAAGACGAAAGAAGTCGTCCAGGTTGAAGTAGAAAATCTGCTTGATGAAGCTATTTCAGAAATATCTCCATAAAATGATTTTAGATATTAAAGCACAATATATTTAGGATATTGTGCTTTAATATCTGTTCAATTCAATTCTCAGGCTTAATTTCTTGAATATTTTCAAGAATTTTTGTTTTAACAAATACCCCAAAAGCATAAAGCATATATTGTTCCCCACAAATGGTATCAATTTCTTTATTTAATTCTTCCGTCTTGTCATTTTTATAAAAAGCTAAGTATCGCATAGTATTTTCATACTCTTTTTTAAGATTTTCAAAAATATCATTAAATTTTTCATTCTTGATTAATTCAAGACATTTTTGGGCACCAATTCTCTTTCCCGTGCTAAAATCATGAAGTTTAATATCTTGTTCTGAAGAACAAATAAAATCAGCTTCTTTAACCGTGCTTTTGAGAAAAAATATCATTTCTTCCATACTGCTACAATGAAAATAAAATTTATCAAAATCACTAATAAGAATATTTAAATCAAATAATTCATATTTACTGTTTTCGTTTTTTTCTTTTAAAAATTTGATTATTTCATTAATATGAGATGAATTAAAATCTTCTAGTTCTGATTTGTTGGTCAAAAAATTGTTGTTCATTTTTTTCTCCGAAGTTCATATTCGTTTTATATTAATACATTTTACCCAAAAGTATATTAACCTTAACAAGCTAAATCTTGTCAAAATTTCATGTACGATCATGGATTATCACGATATAGATATCGAAAACAAGATATAAGAAACGGGATCGATATCCCTAAAATGGGAAGAAACAGGTCAACGTTCTGGAATATCCAGGATGATCAAAAAGGAGTTTTTCTATGACTATGCTAAATATCCACGGATGCTGGCCAGAAGCTCTGAATGTGCGATTGACTGAAAGGAATATCAGCACAACAGACGTCGCGCTAGCATGCGGCGTCGATACAAGTACTGTGAGACGGTGGAGATCAAAAAACAAAATTGGCTGGATCCATATCGGTCCGATCATGGCAATTACTGGTCTGCCAGTTTCGGTTTTCATGGATAATGAGTTTTTAACTGGACGCGACAAGCCTTGGGCGGCCATCAAGCGTCCGGAAACCAAAGAAGATATTCCATCAATCCTCAATTCTGATCTTTCTGAAAATATTCTTACTCCAGCAAGCGAATTTTACATTCGCATGGAAAGAGCCAAAGCAAGGGCTAAAGCTGTCGCCGCTGATAAGCCTGTAAGCGAAACGGCATCAAAATCTGATTCTGTAAAAAAAAAGAGTTCAACTTTTTCTTACGATGACGACAATCGACCATATGCGGAAACATCTTTAAGGGCCGGATTCGCTACTGTAAAAGAATTCGTCAGTTTGGATGAAAATCCATCTCAAGATGAATTTGCCATATCTAAAGATAGTTCCGCAATCGCCGAATCTGTGATTGCCGAGCTTGAAGTGATCCAGGCAAAGCGTGTCAGATCTTTTCTTCCTGATATGAACATCGGACCGGCACGGACATGTCAGTATATTACTTCACCAGACGACAAGCATGTTCGGACCACATTTTGCGGGAAACAAAGTGTTCCTGGAAAGTCTTACTGTCTTGAACATGCTATGCGTTGTTTTATGAAAACAACACTTATTCGTGCTTAATTCCCCTATGTGATTTCTAGAATATAGTGTTATACTCCTGATATGCCTCGTTGTCCGCGAGGTGGAAATGAGCGCATCAGGAGTATAACATATGTCTGAAAATAATGAATTCGGTGCTCGTGCTCAGCGAAGCGCCGTCGATTTGAATGATAATAGTGAACAGGAAGTAGTTCAGCGCGACCGCCGTGTTGAACAGCAGGAACTTTATGCACGCAACGATGAAATTAGAGATGCTTTCAATCTGTTTAGAGAGCAGAGCGATCGTTACGCCCAATCTTTAAGAAATTATGGCGGCGGAGCGATGACGCTTCTAATGAATGTGTTTCGCCCAATTCCATGTTTTGCTGTTAACAATGGCAGCATGATGCCAAATCGCGTGAATTCAAGAGATAGTTCCAGCAGCTTTAATTCTCTTGCGGACAAGATTTCTGAAGCTATCACATATGGCGAAGCTGATCATATCCAGGTTGCTCCACTCGACTTCAGCAACGTTATGGCCGGATACCAGCCTCATGTTGAAATCTTCCTCCTCGAAAACATTACGGTCATGAAGGTCTGTGAAGATCCCCGCTATGGCGCTCCAGTCAAGCAGGACAGCCTTTATCAGTGGCCTGGTGGCAGGCAGTTCTATAACCAGAACCCACAGGCTCTTGAAGATCTTAAAAATCTGGTCAGCAAGCCACGCAGGATGCTTATGGTGCCACAGGAAGCCTGGAAGCCAACTGCAACCGTCGCAGAGCCTTCTGTATAATACAATCTCAAAATCATAACTATATTAAAGGGTCACTTTAAGTGACCCTTTAATATTTTTGAATATAGTTTTAAAAATAATTTGTATTGACATATTAAAAAATAATTATTATTATAAAATATAATTTTATCAAATAGGAATTTAAAAATGACCGACCAATCCATCAACACAACTCAAAACATGTATTCTAATTTTTTAACGGCGATTCAAAATCTACATGCGAATTCATATAGTTTGCTTTCACTATGTTTACTTTTTGCTTCTGCAATCATTTCTTTATTTTTAATTGTCTATTTGTATTATGCCCAAAAAAGTAAAAAATACAAATATATTCAAAAAGATTTAAAAACCGAATTAATGTCGTTTTTATGCTTAAGTTTAGTATTCGTTGGGATATTTGTTTTCCAATATGCTAATTTCACTATTAATTCGAAAAAACCGAGTATTGAGCAAAAATCTGAATTTTTAAGAACCTGCTTGATTACGAAAGAATTTCTTAAAAGCTATGATATTTCTGGTTTAAAAAATGAACAGCTTATATATTTTTATAAGACGCATAGGCTTTACGAAAAATATTGTGTTGCCGATAAGAATTAATTAAAACCGCTTGATATAGAATGGTGGCTAATTCTATATCAAGCGGCTACGACCAGACTACAAAGACAATCTATCGGCTAGGCACCAGCATTCGAGACATTGAGTTCATAACGAATGCTTTTAAAAATCAATTCGTACTTGATATCATCTTCTCTATGACTGTTTAACCGACTTAACCATTCTCAGACCAACCTTGTTGTTTGATCAAAAATCAGGCTGAATTTGAGAGGAAAAATCAAGTTCAACTTTCTGCTGACGCGGCAAAGTAGGTTCAAATTGAACCATTTCAGTGTTAGGCGTCATGCTGCAGATTTGTTCCATATGCACCTTGGGGAAAGTCCAAACCAGCCTGGCTTGATCCCAAGATCCGAAATCATGTCGCTTTCCTTCTAATCGGAAAGCATCGGCTGCCCATCTATCGGATACAACCTTGCGTCCAGTCATAACCAGGACAAACCTATCTAGGCAAGAAACGCTACAGGCTATTGTAGGAGATCGACTTGACTTTGATCGCTCGATAGCAGCTTTGATCAAGTCGTGATCATTTTTGAAAGGTTTTCTTATTTTCCCCATGAGATAAATCCTACAATTAGAGGTTTTACTTGTATCAAAGATACATAATGTAAAACTAAAAAAATGGCAATAGGTAAAAATATTAAATTTTAAAATTTAGATTTTTTTCCAAATAAAAATCATAATTCCAGTTTTTCATAATCTTTATGTCTGATCGATGGGAATTTCGAAGCCGTTTCAATCTCTTTCCAGTCGCGAAACCAAAGATCAGCCGCGCTGTTCATTGATACAGCAATTGGATTTTTCAAACCGCCTGAAATGATGTGACCTCTGTATCTGGAATCGATTTTACCTGATATAATTTCTGATGCACCGAATTGACTGGCGGCAAGATCTAATATCTTGTCGTCCTTCTGAAGCCAGATATGGCTATGCCAATGACGTCCGTCAAAGAAGCCCAGGTTTTGCTGACTGATTTCTTCACCATGGTATAACTCGTTTATACCACAAGCAAGTTCCCAACCAGTCTCGCCTCTATCTTCAATAATCTTGAGAAGAAATACAGACGTTATGCCGCACATACCGGCACCAATCGGACCATTTTTAACGTCGTAACTTTTCCAAAATGTGTCAAGCACTTCTCGAATACGACACAAAAACGGAAAATCTTCAGCAATAGTGATCATGACACCCCATGGAGCTTGTCATAATCAAAATATATCACGAAAAAAAGATATGGAAAGGGTCTAAGGTAAAGAATTTAAAACTTTTTTACTTTTCATCATTAATTTGTAACAAAAGGTCGGTAAATTTTGCAAAACAAAAATCTACCGACCTTTTTAAAGTTGCTACTTAACAGAAGAATTCGCGGCCAAAACTTCTGCCCTGCCGATCTGGAGAATATCTGGATGCCCTTTTTTCACGAGTTCAATAATTTCTTTGGCGTTCAGGCTTTTCTTTTCATATAAAGCCTCAGCGACCAGGATAAGACTGTCTTTATGGGTTGAAATAAGGACCGAGATCTTGCGTTCGACATCCTCAAACTCTTCTTGTAAAGCAAGATCGAATTTGGCCAAATGTTCCTGGGAAACGACGGCAGAGTTGGATTCAAAACCGCCCGTCACCAAGCCTATATGACGCGCACGGTCGCTCAATCCATACCGACCGATCATTTCACGCAGAAGATGCAGAACCTGTTCACGGTCATTAGAAGCGCCTGTAGTGGCATATTCATTCCCATAGATCTCGATCTCTGCAGCGCGACCAGCAAGCATAACCTGTGCCCTGGCAATCATCTTGGCTCTGCTGACAACATACTCGTCTTCTGGAGAAGCCATCATGACAAGGCCAAGAGCAGGTCCATGAGGGATAACCGTAGCCTGAATAGGCGGATCGGCATCTTTCACCAAGACAGCCGCAATGGCATGCCCAGCTTCATGGAAACAGGTGAGCTTCTTCTGTTCATCGGAAATCACCAGATTAGGTCTTGGTGTTCCCATGACGATCCTATAAATCGAAGATTCATAGCAATCCTGATTGATCGCAGGTAGATCACGTCTAACTGCTTCAATCGCCGCTTCATTGGTCAAATTTGCAAGTTCAGCGCCACTGGCACGCGGCATCATTGCAGAGATATGTTCGAAATCGACGTCTTCGCTGATCGGCCTGTTTTCAGCATGAAGCCTCAAAATATCAACCCGTTCATCCCGATCAGGAAGCGGGATATCAATTCGACGGTCAATACGTCCCGGACGTAAAATAGCAGGATCCAAAACCTCTGGCCTGTTTGTCGCAGCAATCAGGATGATCGGAAACTGCTTGTGATCCTTCTGAATACCATCAAGTTCGACCATGAACTGATCAAGAATATGCTCTCGTTCAGCTCTCAAATCAGTTTCAAAACCACCATTCTTGCGATTTTTAGCGACCAGATCGATTTCGTCGATAAAAATAATCCCGCCACCCTTCTTCTTGGCCTGCCGAAAAATATTGCGAACACGAGATGCAGCAGCACCTACAATTCCATCAATAATATCGGTCGAGTTCAGACTGTAAAAAGGAAGACCGGCTTCACCAGCAACAGCCCGAGCCAACAATGTCTTGCCAGTCCCTGGCGGTCCGGACAAAAGCACACCACGAGGAATAGCCGCATTGAAATCCTTGTAACGCTTTGGATTCTTAAGGATGTCAACAACTTCTTGAAGTTCTGCCTTGGCCTCTTCAAGACCAGCAACATCGTCAAACGTCGTCTTTTCCTTGACGCGATCAATACGCTTGACACGACCACGGCGAATTCTGCCGAATATGAAGATGATCATGCCAATAAAGAAAATGGTAAAAGCAAACCTGGTTACGATGCTGACGATAGCCCCAATCGTTTCAATGTTTAGCCAAGCAAATCCAGACTTCAGAATGACAATTGGAAGACCAGCGCCATAAGCAAAATCAAGCGTTCCACGGTCGAATTTCGCGGAGATGTTTTTCTCATTACCCATAATGAAAACCATTTTTTTGGTGTTTCCATTATGGAGCAAGACCATTTGCACGGTGCCGTTGCGAATATCTTCCTTCAACTGCTTGGTCGAAGCATGAGAAAGAACCGCACTATCCCAAATATGATGATAGATTTTTGACGCATCGCCACCACTCGGACTCAGCGGCGGCATGCTTTCGTGAATTTGGTTGACAGAAATAGGACCGCCAGCAGCCGTGACGCCATGAACTGGTGGCAGCGGTGGAGGTAATGGGAGTTCTGCCATAGCACTTGCCGATAGGCAAAAAACGGCAAACAAAACTCCGAAAAAACTAATGCCAAATCGGCGTCCAAGCATTTTTGTTTTCCTGCATAAATAACTTATTGAAACCATGATATAACATTATTATTTAAAAATCTAGATTTAATTTTACTAAATTATGCATTTTCTTATAGATAAAAAATTTTTTATATTATATATAGTTGTTTCAATGAGGACTTTGTGGACATTTTTAACTTTTTTTATTCTGCTGAACACTAATACGTGTTTTGCGGCAGCGATATCCTGCGATCAAGCTGCATCTTTAGTCGGAAGTAAGGTTCCACCTGGTTTGTTGCAGGCTATTGGGTCAGTTGAATCAGGCCATATTGATCAGGATGGCAAGGTCAGATCATGGCCATTCACGGTTGATATCGATGGCAATGGTTATTGGTTTTTGACATCTGGAGATGCAGCCAAATTCACCATTCAGGCTCTTAAGGTAGGTTATGGATCAGTCGATGTCGGCTGTTTTCAGATCAATCTAGAAGCTCATCCAAAAGCCTTCAAAACACTTGGAGAAGCTTTTGACCCTGAAGATAATGCAAAATACGCCGCAGATTTCCTGTCTAAATTATATCAGCAGACAGGATCATGGGGGCTGGCCGTAGAAAGATATCACTCTGCCAATCCAACATTGGCTATTCCCTATGTTCGAAATGTCATGAAAACATGGGGACGGGAAAAACAGGATACCGTCAGAGAAGTCAATAGGAAATTAGGCGTTTGGCACGGTATAACCGTTTATGGACCTTAAAAAACGATATCTTCAATCATCACAGAAACGATGTATCTATTCCAGTATGTGTCAAAAGAATTTCTTAAGGTTCCGATAATAGCCTTTATCTCCCCCTTGTTGAAATTCTTCTTACCAACGGCAATTTCTTGAATTGTTTTTGACTTTGCATTTTCAACATTGAAAATTAAAAATTCAACGCCACCATTTTTAGTCCCTATCTTACATTTCCAGTGTTGATTTTCACTTCCAAACCATTTCTGAAAAGTGATATCAGGTTCGTTTACACGAACCATAATCGATGGGTTTCCCATACCGAATGGGGCCATCGTATTATATAAAGCAGCTAAGTCTATTTTATCTAGATTTCCATGTCTGATAAGATCTGCTAGCCTGGCTGGCCGCAGCATTCCTTTGGTTGTTTCCATAAAATCGGTTTTAAATGCTGATAAAGCCTGATCATTATCGGCTATGGTAAATCCGGCAGCCCCAGAATGGCCACCACCTTTGGCAAGATTACCTTTTTCGACATGAAGTCGAACAAAGTCGCCGATATTAAATCCTTCGATTGAACGACCAGATCCGGATCCATTCATCCCAATGACAATTGCCGGACGATTAGTCATCTCAAGCAAACGAGACGCCGCCAAACCGACAACCCCAGGGTGAAAATCAGAATTCTGGATAATCATACCATTGGTGAGATCATCCAGATCGGATACAATTTCACTGATTTTATCCATGCAGCTATCTATAACATCCTGCTGTATGGCTTTTCTTTCTGTATTGATCATGACGGCATGACGGGCTGTCGTAGGAAGATGTTCGCAATTTAAAGCGCCCATGACTTCCAGAGCCGTTTTGCCATGAGCGATACGACCTGCGGCATTTAATACCGGACCATATCTGAAACCGACATCTTCAGGTGTAATCCTGTCGGGATCCAATGGCTTGTCAAAAGCGATCGCCAAAGCCCTAATCCCGTTTAAACGAGATACATATTTCAAACCAACTTTAACGATAGCCCGATTGATCCCTTTCAATGGAACCATATCAGTGATCGCCGTCAACGCCGCCAGGGCGAGACAATCAATGAGAATTTCCATAATTGTCTGATCATCAGGATAATCAGGCCGATCATTTAGTAATCGCCAGACCCTTGTTGCGTGAAGAATCACACCATAAGTCAAAACCCCGGCTGAACCGATGCCCCATTGCGACCTGAAAGATGGGTTGGCATCAATTGCCAAATTGACCAAAACAGCGTTTTCAGGAAATTCGGGGCGGGTCTCCCCTTTTGCTCCATGATGGTCAATCACAAGAATTTTTTTGATTAAAGGCGAAAGCTTTTGAATGACAGAACCTGATGTCGTTCCACAATCTAAAACGATTAGAACATCAGGTATATCCTCAATGATTTTTTGCGCAACAGATTCAGATAAACCATGACCATCACTCATTCTATCGGGGACAAAAACCTTAACCGGTTCATTTCCCATTTCTCTTAAAAAGGAAACCATCGACGTAATTGAGCAAACGCCGTCAGCATCATAATCGCCAAAAACACATATCTTAGATTTTTCTTTTATCGATGAAACCAAAACATCGGCAGCCCGATTAAATTCAGTCAATTGACTTAAATCGGCACACATATTCTTGAGAGAAGGCGAAACATATCCAGGCATTTCATCTTCAGAAAAAGATTCACCACGCCGATCTTTGATTTCAGCAATAATAGGGTAAATCGAAGACGATAATGATAGATCTGAATCTCTAGGCATAAATCATCATAAGAATAAACAACATATATGTCAATTATATAAACTTATATTTTAAAAATACAAAAACTTGAGTTTTAATCATGTTTTTTGTTAATCATATAAACTATGCAAACAGACAATTCTCAATGGTGGTTGTATAATCTTGGTCGCCGCATCTGGTTGGCTGGACAATTTATCCTTTGGCCTCTGCAAGTCATTGCCTTGCTATGTGAAATTGCCCTCGCTGGAGTTTTTCTCGGTATAATTTTAATATTGATCGCATGGTGGAAACATATGATTCCTCAAGCCGATATCGTATGGTTTGTCGATGAAGTCGGCAAACGTGGTCTGTCCATTTTAAAAGCACAAGGCGTTTATCATATCGGAAAACATGATTAAAAATATAATATTTTAAACAAATAATACGTTTGTTTAAAATAAAAAGGAAAAGCAAATGTATTACTTTAAAAAAGAAGGCCAAGTTCACAAGAGTATTTTATGTGTAGATCTTGATGGAACGCTCATAAACGGCGATATTTTATTTGAATCTGCTTTATCTTTATTTTCAAAAAATCCATTCTATATATTTTTAATGATTTTTTGGCTTTTGAAAGGCAAAGCGGTTTTAAAACAAGAAATTGCTCGCAGAGTTGATATCAATGCCGCCAGGCTTCCATACAGGTCTGAAATAATCGAATATTTGAAAGACAAAAAAAATAATTTCACGCTTGTTTTGGTAACCGCATCCGATCAAAAATATGCTGATCAAGTCGCAAAACACTTGGGATTTTTTGATGAAGCAATAGGAAGTAATGGAAGAATAAATCTGATCGGCAATAAAAAGGCTGAATTATTAGTTAACCTATATGGAGAAAAACAATTTATTTATATGGGTGATTCTGTTACTGATATTCCCGTATTCTCTGTTTCAAAACACTATATCATTGTTGATAATAATAAAAAAATAATCGAAAATATTAAAGATGGAACACGTCCGATAATTTCTTTTGAAAATAAAAAGCCTAAATTGAATGACTGGTTGGCTGCAATAAGGGTTCACCAATGGACAAAAAATATTCTTGTTTTTGTCCCACTGATAGCCGCTCATCTGTTTTTTGATATAAAATCAATATTTGATTGTATAGGCGCATTTCTATCGATCAGCTTGCTTGCATCAAGCGCATATATACTTAACGATATGCTCGATATTGAAGCCGATAGAAAGCATCCGAAAAAATCAAAACGACCTTTTGCAAGTGGCGCTCTAAACATAAAACAAGGATGTTACGTATTCCCGGCTCTGGCCATTATCGGCGTCTTGATCGGTGTTCCATTAGGATATCATTTTGTTGTTTCTGATTTGATATATTATGCTACTACAATGTCTTATTCTTTATACATTAAAAAAATATCGATCATAGACGTTATCGTATTGGCTTGTCTTTATACGCTAAGAATTATTGCCGGGACTGCTGCGATCAATGTGCCTCTTTCGTTCTGGCTTCTAGCTTTTTCCATGTTTATTTTCTTTAGCCTGGCAATGTTGAAACGATATACAGAATTGCTTGCTCTGGAAAAATCTGGGAAGACTTCAGCAGAGCGACGCGGATATAATGTTTCTGATATTGCCATTATTCGAGATATGGGCTGCGCCAGCGGCTATATCAGTATCATGGTTTTGGCACTGTATATAAACAGCCCGGCCAGTCGTATATTGTATGCCCATCCACATGCTTTATGGCTTCTTTGTCCAGTATTACTATACTGGATTAGCCGCATATGGTTTATGGGACATAATGGCCAGGTCCATCAAGATCCTGTTGTGTTTGCCATTAAGGACAGATCTAGCCAGATCGTTGCCGTTTTATTCCTATTGATCGCAATAGGAGCTACCCTATGATTGATTTTGATAGCTGGGGTAAATTCCCAAAAGTTAGCCAAAAAAGTTTTATGATCAATGAATTTGAGAATTTACCCTGGAAAGATACAAGTGAATATTTTCTTCCAAGAGGAAATGGCCGTAGCTATGGAGATAGCTGTCTGATCAAAGACGGAACCCTGCTTGTCACATTAAAAAAAGACAGATTTATCGAATTCGATCAAATAGCCGGTGTCATTAAATGTGAATCTGGCGTTTTATTGAGTGATATTCTTGAAATAGCCGTTCCAAGGGGGTGGTTTTTACCCGTGACCCCTGGCACTCAATACGTCACAGTAGGAGGAGCCATAGCCAACGATGTCCACGGTAAAAATCACCATGTCGCTGGTAGCTTCGGACGGCATATAAAATCCTTTCACATGATCAGAAGCGATGGACAAGAGCTGACATGTTTGCCAGGAGATGAATGGTTCTCCGCGACTGTGGCCGGTCTAGGTCTGACGGGACTAATCGTATGGGCGGAAATTCAATTGCTCAAAATCGACACTCCATTGATGCAATGTTTTTCAAAACGCTTCGAAAACATTGACAGTTTTTTTGAAACATCAGAGAAATACGACAATAATTTTAATTATTCGGTTTCCTGGTTTGATTGTTCATCTTCCGGTAAAAACCTGGGAAGAGGCGTTTATATGGGAGCCGATCATAAAATTGCGGATAATAATAGAAGTTGGAATAGTCCGGAAAAGCATATCAACATACCCTTTACGCCACCATTTTCCATGGTCAACAAGTTAACGCTGAAGCCGTTTAATTCTTTATATTACAACAAATCAGAAAATGGATCAGTGACCATCCAGCATTATCAACCCTATTTTTATCCTTTGGATTCAATTAAAAACTGGAATCGGCTTTATGGCCCAAAAGGATTTCTCCAGCATCAATGTGTCTTGCCATTCGATGTCGCTCAAAATGGCTTGAAACAAATTCTGAAGGTCATATCCAATTCTGGAATTGGATCGCCTTTAGCTGTTCTGAAAAGATTCGGAAACCTGGAATCGCCAGGTCTGTTAAGCTTTGCACGACCAGGCGTAACGCTTGCACTTGATTTCCCATATTCAGAAGAAACACTGCGCCTTCTCAAGCGTATCGACAAGATCGTCGATGAGTTGAACGGAGCTATATATCTGGCAAAAGATGCCAGAATGACACCACAATTATTCATGAAATCATACCCTGAAATAGAAAAATTCATAAAATTCAGGGATCCCGAAATACAATCAGAGTTTTCCAGGAGAATGGGTATATGAGCAAAACACTTATTATCGGAGCCACCTCTGCAATTGCTGAGGCAACGGCAAGAGAATGGGTTAAAAGAAATAAAACTGAAGCATTCATTCTCGTTGGCCGAAATGATAAAAAATTGGAAGAAATCGCTCTTGATCTCAAAGCAAGAGGTGCAAAAAATGTTTTTGTGTATAAAGCTGATTTAAGTGATATCGAACAGGTTGAACATTTGATCAAAAAAATATGCTCGGAACATAAAGACGTCGATCGAGTTTTGATTGCTCATGGCACTCTTCCTGATCAAAACGAGATGTCTGAAAATACGGGTGAGACAATTTTCCATTTCATGGTGAATGCAACATCCACAATCGGTATTTTAAATGAAATCGCAAAAGAATTGAGCATAAAAGGATCAGGCCAGATTGGTGTCATTACATCAGTTGCTGGAGATAGAGGAAGAAAATCAAACTACCTTTATGGAAGCGCAAAATCAGCCGTTTCGACATTCGCAGACGGGTTACGTCTTTATCTTGCAGATAAAGGGGTAAGTGTAACCATTATCAAACCTGGCTTTGTCGATACACCAATGACGGCAAATTTCAAAAAAGGTTTACTATGGGCACAGCCTGAAAAAGTCGCTATAAGTATCGCAAATGCAATGGCGTCCAAAAAGTCTAATGTTTATATTCCTGGATTTTGGATGCCGATAATGTTTATAATTAAACACATACCTGATTTCATCTTCAAAAGGCTTCCCTTATGAGCAATCAAAATAATTTCCACAAGAATGGTAAAATTATCATCACGGGAGCCGCTGGCCTGGTCGGTCAAAATCTTGTTTTGGAACTTGTCAAACAGGGCTACACAAACATCATCGCGATCGACAAGCATAAAAAAAATCTTGAAATACTTAAACAGATAAATCCTGATGTAAAAACATACTGCGCAGATCTTTCTGAGGCTTTACCGAACAAAATACGTGGATTGTTTTATTACGTTCAATGTGTAGTTATTTTACACGCGCAGATAACTGGTAAAAATAGCGACGATTTTTTGCGCAATAATATAGCCGCAACCCAAAATGTTGTTGACGTGGCTTATATGGGGGCGGCCCGTTATATTGTTCACGTCAGTTCTTCAGTCGTGAATTCAAAGGCTGATGACGATTATACAAGGACTAAAAAAGCTCAGGAACAAATCGTCAGATCGTCCAGGATTCCGCACTGCATCTTGCGCCCCACATTAATGTTCGGCTGGTTTGATCCAAAACATCTCGGATGGCTATCAAGATTTATGGAAAAGGTGCCAGTTTTCCCTATTCCTGGAGATGGCAAATATATGCGGCAGCCATTGTATGAAAGAGATTTTTGCCGTTGTATCATTAAATGTATCGAGGAAAAAAGGGCTTCCAGTCTGGATGATGATGCCGTCTATGATATCGTTGGTTCGACCAGGATTGATTATGTTGACATCATTAAATCGATCAAAAAAGCTAAAAATCTAAGGACATTAATTATTCATATCCCCGTATGGCTCTTTTCGTATTTGCTAAAGATTTATGCCATTTTTAGTAACAAGCCGCCATTTACGGCTGATCAGCTTTCAGCATTGACTGCCGGAGATGATTTCCAAGGCGTTGATACTGAAAAGGTATTCGGTGTTAAACAAACTCCTTTTGATGTCGCGATCACCGAGACGTTCACCGATGAAAAATATTCAAAAGTCGTTTTAGAGAGATAAAAAATGGAAAAATTGCCATATGCGGTAATTGGTTCTGGCCCTATGGGTCTTATGGTGGCCATGGATCTCTTGGCGGCTGGCCACGATGTCGATATTTATGAAAAAGCCGATCGTATTGGCGGCATGACTGCAACGTTTAATTTTTCGGGTCAAGAAATTGAACGTTATTACCATTTTATCTGCAAGACAGATTATCCTTTGTTCGAGCTTCTTGATCGGTTGCACATTTCTGATCGATTGAACTGGACTGATACGAATATGGGATTTTATCATGGAAATAAACTCCATGATTGGGGGACACCGATTTCATTATTGAAATTTCCTGGTTTGGATATCATCAGTAAAATTCGTTATGGCTTGATGGCAATGAGAGCAAAAAAAATAAATGATTGGCATATTCTCGACAAAATCAGTGCAACTGAATGGATCCGCAACCAAATTGGCGAAAAAGCTTATAACGTTCTATGGAAAAGTCTCTTTGAGCTGAAACTTCATAAATATACAGATCAGACGTCCGCCGCATGGATTGGCACACGTATTAAACGCGTAGCCCTTTCACGTCGTTCTCTAAACCAGGAAACCATGGGCTATCTCAGCGGTGGGTCAGGCATCCTCCTGGACGCTATGGTAAACTATATCAATGATAGAGGCGGCAAAATCTTATTAAATTCAAACATCAAAAAAGTCGTTGCCCAAAACGGAAAAGCGATCGGCCTTGAAGTAAATGGTGAAATCAAAAAATATTCTCAAATCATATCTACGGTCCCTATTAGAGCCGTGCCTGAAATTGTTCCTGATTTACCAGAAGATTATCGAAAAAAAATTTTTGATATTCAAAACATTCCGGTCGCTTGTGTCATTCTGAAGCTGAATGAAAAATTAACCAATAAATTTTGGATCAACATCAATGATCCTGACATAGAAATTCCTGGATTGATCGAATATTCAAATCTGAATCCAGAAACGAGCGGAATTGTTTACGCTCCGTTTTACATGCCATCTGATCATCCAAAATGGAATTTGACCAACCAGGAAATGATTGATGAAGTCAAATCCTACGTCATGAAAATCAATCCGAATATCAAACCGGAAAATTTTGTCGCTGAAGCATGCCATATCTATCAATACGCACAGACTATATGCCCGGTTGGTTTTTATGACATGCTGCCTTCAATGGAAACTCCTATCAAAAATTTCCTGATGGCAGATACGGCATATTATTATCCAGAAGATCGCTCCATATGCGAGAGCGTTGCTGTCGGCAAAAAATTGGCGACCCTGGCGATGCGTAAAGCATGATCTCCCAACGCTTTGGAAAATTCGTCCTTGTTGGCGGCATTGCCGCAGTTGCCAATTTTGGATCCCGCTTTGGTTTCAGTCAGATTGTCGGCTATCCGGCAGCGATTACCTTGGCCTATTGTGTCGGGATGACCGTTGCATTCACATTGAACCGTGGAATAGTTTTTCAGGACGCTGGAACGACCTTGCCGCGTCAGGTGATGTGGTTTATCATCGTGAATATGGCTGGCCTGGCGCAGACCCTGGTGGCCAGCATTTTGATTGCCACAGAGATATTACCAAGGCTTGGAATTGTTCATTATCGAGATGCCATAGCTCATGGTTTCGGTCTGCTTATCCCGATATTCATCAGCTATATCGGCCATAAACACCTTACGTTTAAAACCGCTTGACCGCATTTAGGTGAATTCCATATTTAAGGTGTATCCTGTTTTTTAAAACAGGAAACCTGATATGCCACACCTTTTAAAAAAGATTTTTCATAAAATCGATATTTCACCGAACAGGTGGAATGAAATACTATTGAACGTTGGCTTGACGATGAACTTTATCGCATTCCAATACAATTGGCATGAAGAAAATCTTTAATCAGGCTTAGCTTTACCCAATATCATCATCTGCTGTTGATAAGAAGGTTTAAAAAACCCTTCTTCCATTGCTTTTTTCAAAATATTGGCACCCATTTTCTGATTTGGGTAATCAATAGATGAATTGGCAATATCAACTTTATTTTGAGACAATATGATTGATGGTGTCATACGTTCAAAAAACAGAAAAAAAGCTATCAAAGCAGTCACACTATAAATTTTTCTCCGTTTAACTTCATCCGTTGATCTTATAAAAGCCGCCATATAAATCATGGAAATCAGCATAAATCCATAAACATCATATCTTGAAGAGATTGCTTCTGAAATTCCGAAACAGATTCGGCTCAGTCCAGCAGATCCAGCAGTGCCAAAAACAAACAAAATGACCAATGCAATACGACGGTTAGCCGGAGAAGTTTTCTTTACCAAAATAGGTAAAGCATATTTCAAAGACAGAAAAAATAATAAAAACCCAATAATAATAGAAAGAAGTGCCATGATGAGATGTGTCATTCCAGGCGCTGAATTGCCAAGAAACGAGAAGAAATAAGCCAACACACCGATCGGACGCTGTATAAGAGCTTGCTCTGGAGATAGTGCGTTGACATTATGATATGGCAAAAACACGAAATATATCCAACCCATTGCAATCATCAGGCCGGACCAATAAGCCAGATTACGCCAATCCTTTTGAATCGAAAATTGTGCCAGGCCAACTGGAAAAAGGATAAATCCACCAGCTCCGGTAAAGCATGAAATGATTGTGAGGCAAGACAGCTTTACAAAATAAAACCGATTTTCTGTATCAACCATGATGTAAATGGCCGACAAAGCAAAAAATAACTGCCAATATTGTTGAATCGAAGCCATAGCAAAATCGATTAATGACCACTGTCCAAGATTGAAAAGCAGAAAACTCAACGGTAGGATATAAGGCTCATCAATCTTGGCGGCTTTTGCCATCTTCATGATTAAAATGAATATCGCCAGCAATCCAAGAGAACCGATGATATTCAAAAAATAAACCTGGATGGATCCTGTCAAAAACCGGTCGGCCAGGAAAATCAGCCTGTCGAAAACAATACGATGTTCGTTGTGTTGTCTAAAAAGAATATCAATTTTTCCATAAAAATTGCTGTGATCGAATTGCTCCAAAAAACCAAATATTGAATCATAATCGTCCCAATACGGCATATTTGATGGAGTTTGAAAAACGACTACGTAGTAGATGTATATTGGAAGCAATAAAAAAAATCTGGATAGTGAAATCGTATTTTTCGTCAAAGACATGGTGTCGTCCATAAAAATATTGAAAACGGAACAGAATCGGTTTCCAAAACCGTATCGGTTCCGAATTTAGCACATCATGTTTCGATAAGGAATTTTTGTTCGATTAAAAAAATATATTTATAAAACAGGCTTATATGTCGGAGAAGGGAATCTAAACATGATACCTTCATCATCCGCTACAAAATCAAAACGTGAATAGTAATTTTCCAATCTTGCTTGATTTTCAGGATCGTTTTCAATCACTTCTAGTTCGATGGAAAGACCTGCTTCATCACAGCATGCGGTAAAATCGCGCATGAAATCTGTTCCCAAACCATTACCGCGTCGGTTTGGATCCTTGACCCTTAAAAGCTTCAAGGTCAAAGCATCTTCATTGCCCAAAAGACTTTCGGTTACGTCGATATCCAACTCTGGATGTCTCTGTTTAAGACCTGGCAGGATAACCGTTAAAAAATTTTCTGTGCTCATGTTTTGATGATATCATAGGAACACGAAAGGCACTTAAAATGAACATAGAAAATTACACTCAATACTCTGACGTCATAGCTCCCTTTGGATATAATGACAACGACGATGATTATCCTGCAAAGGTGAAAATTGAGATGTCGGTATATGCAGCTCAACGGATCATCAAGACAATTGAACTTCTAAAAGAAAATTTTTTAGATTCCGTATCAGTTCCAGCAGCAGAAATTTCCTTAAAATGGTTTCGCAAAGATGGCAGTTTTTATCATTATGATCAGGAAAAAACTATTAATGGCGTTTTATACAAAAAAATATTTAGACCGGCAAACACAAAATTTTTAGTCAAATATGACTATAAATATGACGCCGAAAATAGAATAAATGTATATATTTCGGAAACTAATTTCGGCGATAAAACTCATAGCCCAATAGAGCTTTCAACAATTTTGGATATAGAGGCGATGAAAAAACATTTTCAGCTTAATAGTGAACATACAAATGAACATACACAAGATTTGAGTATGTAATTAATTGGTATGCGCAAAAAGGTCACTATCATGGTTGCTAATTCACTCGACAGTCGTCACCTAAGTCTAAGTTCTGAAGAAATAATCTTTAGTTTTAGAGAAAAAACCGTTTATTTTTAGAAAAAGTCGAAGATCCTGAATACGCAAATGGTATTTGTGGAGAGGCAACCAGGATCTTCATGAAAAACTTTCCTGGAGCAGAAGCATACGTATTGATTGGCTTAAAAAAGCCTGCTCTGAATGGTTCCTATCCACCAGAAACTACATGGGCTGACGTTTGGCATAAGGTTGGTTTTTACAACGGTTTATTCTATGACTATTCTGCCAGGCAATTTGATCGCGACGCAAAAATCCCGGAAGTCTATACAAAAGAAGAAATTGAAGAAAAATGGCATTATGTCATGACAGAAGAAGTTTTCATGCATTATGAAGATGCTGATATGACATTGGAAGATTTCTTCGGCTTATCTTCTTTCGATATAGATACAATAGATGTCCCAGAACCTTTGTAGTCTGTTTTTGTTGATAAAATTTTTATTTTTCGACATTTTCGTGGTATATAAAAAGAATGACTGACCATAAACGCAATAGACGACAAACCCGTGCTGCTTCAATCATTGAAACGGTTAATGGCATTTCTGATAATGAGCTTATAAGTGAGCTGGAGAGGCGTGGCAATATTGTAGCCATGGTTACGCCAGAGGATATCAGGTCATTTTATGAGAGCGACATTTTTGCTCCCAGGGTAGCCTCTGAAACAAGCCTGGATACAATTTTGCAGGAATCGATTGAATCGATGAGGCCAGAAATTAAAAGATTATTGGAAAAATCATTAAATGATATAATCAATAATATGGATCCTCATATCATTATCAGAAAACAGATACAGAGAAACCGGCACGAAAATAATGAGCCGGATTTCCCTATATCTTCTTGATATCAGTCTCTTGGTTTGCGCTTTTTAGGCTGATTTGCCAACCATGTCTGTGGGATATAGCGACCTTTGGTGGCGCGATGAGCAATCCATGTTGACAGGTCAGCGACTGGTTTGCCTTTTGGGCAATCAGAAGGTGGCTGAAGCTCCTTATTAGGATCGATCATCCTGGCCTCGATCATGGTTTCGCCAGATGGGATTTTTTGCAGGGTCACGCCTGCGCCACGCCCCATTTCAACGACTTCTTCCAGCGGGAAGATAACCATTTTCCCTTCGGTTGACCGGCAGAGAAGATGGGTCATTCCAGAAGGAATTGGAGTGCATCCCAAAACTCGTTCATCTCCAGACACAACCATGACGACCTTGCCGCCTTTCTTTTCAGCGGTCATGGAATTGCCGTCAAACGTAAAGCCTTTTCCGGTGGTCGCCGTGAAAAGATATTTGGCCGTTTGATCAGGAATGATCATGTCAATAATCTTGTTGTCAGGACCGATAGTATCAAAAAGCACCCTGACGGCAATGCCATCGGTTCTTCCACGCGGCAAATCGGAAGCATTCAACGTATAAATGCGACCGTTATCGCAGACGAGAGTGATGCGATCAGTGGTCTGACACTTGATGATCAAGGACAAGCTGTCGCCGTCTTTGAACTTGAGATCACCATCATCGATATTGTGGCCGGTTCTGGCGCGAATCCAGCCCATATCGGACATGATGATAGTCAGAGGCTCTTTCTCTACAAAAGCCTCTGCAGCGGGCGCAAAACCGGCTGGAGCGGCAGAAAAATTAGTGAGCCTGGTTGCAATCGGATCTTTTGCAAACTTTGCTTTCAAATCGACAATCTGTCCACGAATTTCGGCCCACTGCAAAGCCGGTGTAGCAAGCATTTCATTGAGCTTGGACTGTTCGTTCAGCAATCCGTCGCGTTCGGCTCTGATTTCCATTTCGTCCAGCTTGCGCAAGCTACGCAAGCGTGTATTCAAGACGGCTTCAACCTGAAGATCTGTCATCTTGAATTCTTTGACCAGATCAGTCTTTGGATCTTCAGAATCGCGAATGATCTGGATAACACGATCCAGGTTGAGGAAGACCAAAATCTGACCTTCCAGGATTTCGACGCGGCGTGCAATTTCCTTGAGGCGAAAATTGCTGCCACGGATCAAGATTTCATGTTGATGGTCGATCCATATCTTCATGGCCTCCTTAATGCTCATGACCCCCGGTTTCAGGTTTTTGTCGAGAGCGTTAAGGTTGATGCCAAAACGGCTTTCCAAAGGAGTCGTGCGATACAGGCTTTCCATCAACAGATCTGGATCGACCGTCCGCGACTTGGGTTCAAAGACAATGCGAATTTTTTCATCACTTTCATCACGAACATCGGCAAGAAGCGGAAGCTTCCGTTCATTGATAAGGGTGGCGACCTGTTCGATCAATTTCGACTTCTGAACCTGATAGGGAATTTCCGTGACAACAATCGTCCACGATCCGGCCCGACCATCCTCCTTGCGCCAAGTCGCCCGCTGACGTAGGGATCCTCTACCAGTTTCATATGCGTTTAAAATGGTCGCATGATCTTCAACGATGGTGCAACCTGTCGGAAAGTCTGGACCTTTGATGAATTGCATCATATCGGCCACGGTCGCATCTGGCCGGTCAATCAAAAGGCAAGCCGCATCACAAAGCTCAAGTATATTATGCGGTGGGATATTTGTCGCCATACCAACGGCGATTCCGGACGAACCATTGGCGAGAAGATTGGGGAAATACGACGGAAGAACCTTGGGTTCCTCTTCTGAATCATCGTATGTCGGATTAAAATCAATGGTTCCACGTTCAAGGTTCTTGAGCATCAAATCGGTAATGCGGGTCAACCGACTTTCGGTATAACGCATTGCTGCGGCGGCATCACCATCGATATTGCCGAAATTACCCTGACCATCGACAAGTGGATATCTGACGGAAAAGTCCTGGGCCAGCCGAACCATAGCCTCATAGACAGATGCATCACCATGAGGGTGGTATTTGCCGATGACGTCACCAACGACGCGGGCGCTCTTTTTATGTGGAGTTGTCGGACTCAGCTTTAGCTGATGCATGGCATACATGATGCGCCGATGAACTGGCTTCAGTCCATCTCTCGCATCCGGCAAAGCTCGGTTTACAATTGTGGTAATAGCGTAATCAAGATATCTTTCTGAAAAAGCCTTGATGAGAGGCGCATTTGTAACCGTGCCGATATTGGTGTCAGGCATTTAACACTCCAGAAAAATCAGATCTGGAATATGCCAGATCTGAAATTAGCATTACGCTTCGTTGCGAAAATCGTTGTTTGCGCTGTAAACCGTGCCGGGAACGGGTTTCCAGTTATCGCTCAAAAAGACCGCCTTTTTGTCTTTCTTCATGATATCCATGATACTGATAAATAGGCATGTAAAGCAATACATGAAGCTGGTGAACAGAAACATGATCACATTGCTTTCAAGGTAATAATTGCCTTTGAAAGCACCGCCCACCAAGATATTGTTGACATCTGGGTGATGGCGAAAAAATCCGGCCAACGCCATAGAGATGAAAACGGCTAAGAAACCTCCAAAAAGGACTTTTGCTAAACCGTTTGCAAAGTTTTTCATTTTTCTCGATGGGTTGGCCTGGATTTTATGCATTATTCAGCAGAGCCTTCTTCGTCTTCGGTTTCACCAGCAACAGGGACGACGATTTCCGCCGCATCGCGAATCTTCTTCTCGATTTCATTGGCGATATCAGGGTTTTCACGCAAGAACTGCTTGGCATTATCGCGACCATGACCGATCCGCTGATCACCATAGGAGAACCATGCGCCAGACTTGTCGACGATACCGGCCTTGATACCGAGATCGATCAATTCGCCGACCTTGGAAACGCCTTCGCCATACATGATGTCGAATTCGACCTGACGGAACGGCGGAGCGACCTTGTTCTTGACGACCTTGACGCGGGTCTGGTTGCCAACAGTTTCATCGCCAGACTTGATCGCGCCAATACGGCGGATATCCATACGCACGGACGAGTAGAACTTCAATGCGTTGCCGCCAGTCGTTGTTTCGGGGTTGCCGAACATGACGCCAATCTTGAGACGGATCTGGTTCAAGAAGATGACGATGGTCTTCGACCTGGAAATGGATCCGGTCAGCTTGCGAAGAGCCTGGCTCATGAGACGGGCATGCAGACCAACGTGAGAGTCGCCCATTTCGCCTTCCAGTTCGGCTCGTGGAACCAAAGCCGCCACGGAATCGATGACGAGGATATCGAGAGCACCGGAACGAACCAGAGTATCGGCGATTTCCAGAGCCTGTTCGCCAGCGTCGGGCTGAGAAATCAGGAGATTGTCAACATCAACGCCAAGCTTGCGGGCATACACAGGGTCAAGGGCATGCTCTGCGTCGATAAATGCACAAGTGCCGCCAAGCTTCTGAGCTTCAGCAACCGCATGGAGAGCCATAGTCGTCTTGCCGGACGATTCAGGGCCGTAAATTTCGATGACACGGCCACGAGGCAGACCACCAATCCCAAGAGCAAGATCAAGCCCAAGAGAGCCGGTCGAAATCGATTCAATCTTGGTGTCAGTATGATCACCGAGACGCATCAAAGCGCCCTTGCCAAAAGCTCGCTCGATCTGGCTCATTGCCGCCTCAAGCGCCTTGTTCTTGGTGGCATCACCTTCATGCTGGACAGGAGTGCGATTTGCTGCAGACTTCATGGTTTTATAATATCCTATGATGAACAGATTGAGGCAATTATATTTACAAACAAATACAATGTCAAACTTTTTATCGATTAAATTTATTATATATTTTAAGTAAAATTAAATATATATAGTATTTTATTTAAAATATAATCTATATGTTGTTTTCATGGTTGTAGGATCATATGCCGATCAAAAGATCTGGCAATGAATCTATCAATACGAAAATATTTGTTTTAAAAACTTCTTTTCGGTTAAACTAATATTCTTGTAAAACAAACGTGTGGAATGAACATGTTGATCAACAACGCAAAATTAGATCTTGCTGTCAAAAAGGCTAAAACAGAAATTGAAAACAGTGGACTTCTGGCAAGGTCAACCAGAAATGAAATAAAAAAATCATTTTATCCGACTTATATTAAAAATAATAAAATTAAAATGGGGAGGTTATCTGAAACTTATTTATCATGGTGGTCAGTAAATCAAGTTTCTAACTCATGGGCTGAAATAACTAAAAATGATATAAACGATCCATCTACAGCATTTAATAAATCTATACAGCGCTCAATTTCATTATCTTCTGGTGAAAGCTTTTCATCTAGAAAAGAAGAAAAAGATATGCTTTCTTTGATTCATGAAATGGAAAAAACATATGGCAAAGATATTAGAATTTTATCTGGTTATGCTGTATTAAGACTTTTAGAAGAAGCAAATTTTCTAGAAGAATTAAATATTCATAAAAACAATAAAATTATTGAAGATGAAAATCTCGATCCCGATCAGTATGATCCTGAGTTTCTAGCCTGTGCTGTATATTCTGGAGGCTTTCCATGGAGTGAAAGTGTATCTATGGATAAGACCAAAGAATTCTGGAATTCATATATCGATGCAGGTGTTTTGGTCGCGACAGCTTTTGCTTCTTAATCAAGAAAATTCGGCTATGTGTAAAACTGGTTGAATAATTAACCGCATAGTCAACCATCCTATCCACATCAAACCTACAGTGCGTTGGTTTATGACAATGCTCGGTTTGATGCTAAGATGGATATGTCATCCACCATTTATATCGAGGAAAATAAATCATGAGTGACATTTTTATGTATGATTTTGGCGATGGCAATGGGGCTGTGGAAGCTCGACGTCATTCAAACGGAGGCGGTATCGTTGCATTGACCGCTACCGTAGCAGATACCGCTTACATTGGAGAAGATGCGCGTGTATTCGGCAATGCATGGGTTTCCAGAAATACCCGTGTATTCGGTAGCGCAGAGGTTTCCGGAAATGCGTGGATTTATGTCGGTACGCAGGTTTACGGAAATGCTCGTGTATTCGGAAACGCAAAGGTTTCCGACAATGCAAAGATTTATGGAGATGCAAAGATTTCCGGCGATGCATGGGTTCGTGGTGATGCGCAGGTTTACGGTAATGCAGAGATTTCCGGAAATGCACAGGTTTATGAAAATGCACGGATATTCGGCAATGTACAGGTTTATGAAAATGCACGGATATTCGGCAATGCACAGGTTTATGGAACTGTGTTGGTTTATGGCAAAGCACAGGTTTATGGAAATGCAGAGGTTTCCGACAATGCGTGGGTTCATGGTAATGCGCGGATATTAGAAAATACACAGATTCTTGGAAATACGAAGGTGTCAATAAATATATCAGGCAATGAACAAATGCCGTCTGTATAACAACTAGTTTAATATAACGGCATATTTACAGTATATTTGGTTTATATAGTTTGTATGGTCTGATGGTATAGATTAAACTAGTTTTTGCATATGGCCGAAAATTCAAGATTGTTTTATTACTATCACGTCTGGAATAATTTCTGTCAGGTTTTTCAACAGATGATGGCCAATATGGTGTATGGTTCTGGACAAGATTTTAGGAGCTGATCCGCCAGGCCAAAACGGTTGAATAACCCATTTTTTTATATTTTTGGTGGCCAAAAATTCAGCCAACGATATCATATCTATATCTGTCAAGATTTTCGGATGCCACGTCGTTCTTATCTCGTATTTTGTTTTTGAATTTATTAATATATCTATACTTTTTTCAATATGCCGAAATTTTATATCAATTCCAGTAACATTACGCATTGATAATTGGGTAGATTTAAGATCAAACCCTATCCAATCTATATCATCAATGATTTCTTCCAGTTTTTTTGGATAAACGCCAGAAGTGTGCAACCCTATTTCAAATCCATTTTCTTTTATCTTATTAATCACATAATTAATTTCATGATGACTACACGGCTCGCCTCCGCTTAAAACAATGGCATCCAACAATTTGCGGCGTTTTTCTATAAAATTTATAAATTCACTCCATTTTAAATGACCTTCAGATAATCTGTTTTGCAAATGATCTGAATGGCAATACACGCATTTCAATGGACATCCCTGAAAATGCAGAACCGCCGATAATTTTCCAGGAAAATCGATGCTGGAAAAACGAGTAACACCAGCCAAATTTATGTTGTTTTCCATAGCCGTTATTTATCTGGTGTTACTCGTTTACATGATTTTATGAATTGAAAAACAAGCGTTCTTCGTGTTCGCCTTGTTTCCCTATATTAAATGAAGAAATTGGACGATGATAACCCATAACTCTCGTCCACACTTCGCATTCAGTCTTCACACCATTTTCTTCAGCACATTTTGGGCAATATTCGTGTTCGCCCCCGATATAGCCGTGTTCTGGGCAGATAGAAAAGGTGGGGGTTACTGTGATGTATGGCATTTTAAAGGACGAGAGAGCGCGACGGACAAGATCCTTACAGGTTTTGGATCCTTCCATAGGTTCGCCAAGATAGAGATGAAGAACCGTTCCCCCGGTGTATTTTCGCTGTAATTCTTCCTGCATTGCCATTGCTTCAAAAGGATCATTTGTGAAACCAACTGGCAACTGACTTGAGTTTGTATAATATGGTTTTTCTGTTGTCCCCGCCTGCAAGATATCCGGGAAGCGCTTTTTGTCTTCTTTTGCAAATCTATATGTCGTGCCTTCAGCCGGTGTTGCTTCGAGGTTATACATATGTCCGGTTTGATCTTGGAATATAATTAATTGTTTTCTGATATGATCAAGCAGTTCAATAGCGATTTTATGGCCTTCAGGGGTTGTAATATCCTCCATATCATCAGTAAAATTGCGAATCATTTCGTTGATTCCATTTACTCCAATGGTCGAAAAATGATTTCTCAATGTTCCAAGATATCGTTTTGTGTATGGATATAAGCCGTTTTTCATCAAATCTTCGATTGTTTCTCTTTTGATTTCAAGAGAATTCATCGCCAGGCCCATTAATGTATCAAGACGATCGTATAATCCTTTTTTATCGTTTTTATAAAGATATCCAAGTTGAGCGCAATTTATTGTGACAACTCCAAGAGAGCCGGTTTGTTCAGCCGAACCGAATAAACCATTACCGCGTTTCAGCAATTCTCTGAGATCTAGCTGAAGACGGCAACACATTGACCTGACCATATTCGGCGTCAAATCAGAATTGATGAAATTCTGAAAATATGGGAGTCCATATTTTGCTGTCATAGCAAACAGCCTTTCAGCATTTTCGCTATCCCATGGAAAGTCATTCGTTATATTGTATGTTGGGATCGGAAAGGTAAAAACTCGTCCTTTAGCATCTCCAGCGGACATAATTTCGATAAAAGCCTGATTGATCAAATTCATTTCATTTTGAAGATCGCCATATGTAAAATCCATTTCTTGGCCGCCAATGACAGGGACTTGATTGATTAAATCTTCGGGACAAACCCAATCGAATGTGACATTGGTGAAAGGTGTTTGTCCGCCCCACCTTGAAGGAACGTTCAAGTTAAAAATGAATTCCTGGATATTTTGTTTAACTTCCTCATATTTGAGGTTATCCTTGCGAATAAATGGAGCAAGATACGTATCGAAAGAACTGAATGCCTGTGCGCCAGCCCATTCATTTTGCATTGTGCCGAGGAAATTGACCATTTGGCCAATCGCACTGGAGAGATGTTTGGGCGGGGCTGAATCAATTCGGCCTGGAATACCATTGAAGCCTTCATGCAAAAGACTTCTCAACGACCATCCGGCGCAATATCCTGAAAGCATATCGAGATCATGAATGTGTATTGCAGCCGATCTGTGTGCTTCGCCAATTTCTTTAGGATATACCGTGTTTAGCCAATAATTGGCGGTCAATTTACCAGCAGAATTCAATATCATTCCACCAAGAGAATAGCTCTGGTTTGCATTGGCCCGAACACGCCAATCTGATTTTGACAAATAATCGTTTATTGTTTGTGTCGAATCTACCGAGCCAGGCTCAGAAAAAGACGAGAACGGTTGTCCAGCATTATCAAGCATCATTTTCTCCTTAAAATAAACGCATCCTCTGGATAAAATGACCGGCTTGATAGGCTAGATCGTTTTATGAGGTAGCGAACAGTGTGTTTCTAAGATAATGAATTGCGTGTATCGCCTTCATTGACACAAATCATTGCGTTTCATTCTAAAAATTGTTTTCTGGTTTAATAGAATATTTTTATTCAAAACTATATATAATTTTAAATGATAAATCAGATTAATATATATTGGTTTTTATTATAAAGTTTATTTTTAATTTTATATTAAAATTGTATTTATTAAATAACAATATATAAAATTTTTATTTTATAATATTTTATATTGTATTGTCTATTAAGTATTTAAATTATTGTTTTAATATTATAAAAATTATCAAATAGTTAAAACACATAAAAACAAATTGTTTGTAAATACAATTAAACGTTGTATAAAAATTTTGCATCATTTCTCAAAAGGAGAAGCTTCATGAACTGGTTTTCAAAACGAAAAATCAAAGGCGTCACGTCGATCGAGTATGCCATTTTGACTTTTTTTATCGCCATGGTGATTATAGGTTTTCTCGAAATCACTGGTGTTAACCTAAAAAATATTTTTTCAGACTTGGGAAACTCGATTTCATTAAGCTCTGGAAGTTCATCATCATCATCACTTAGTCAGTATGGCGGTCCCTGGCAGCCTGGCGATGGAACTCCAACTGGATTTGCTTCTGGCAATGGTATTACTGGATACATCAATTCGTATCTGGCGATACAAGAAAGTGATGCGATTACAATGCCTACTTGGACAAACACTCCAAGTGGTGTTCAATCTTTTCTTGTGTAAACCATAACGTCAACCCACAGCGTTACCGTTCCGGTTGGAAACAAGACCTATACCATTCCACCATATTCAGGTCTTCAATATGACTATTATTATCCAAATTCTGTAGATGCTTTCTCAAACACCACAGCAGATATAACAGAAATGAAAAATTTTTGTTCTTCTGCCGGGGGAACGTATTTCACGACTACTAGTTCAACACCAGGTTGTATGAATTTACCACCATCTCTTAATCTTTCTCTTAAAGCAGTTGCAACCACTTTAGGTGCGCCAAACGCAAACGATTTTACCAATTAAATGTATATAGCCCAATCAACAAAACGCTGATCGGGCTATATTATGCAGTATTTTTGTCAGGCTGAAGGTTCTTGGTCTTTAAATTTTCTGGCTTGCAGAGCCTCATATTCTTCCTTGGTATATTGAACGTCGTTCAGGAAATAAAGAGGTTCTTTTTTTGGATCATCATAAATAACTGCAGGCCCATTTTCATTATGTTTTTGGCCTTTATACATCCAAATTTTCATTCCACCATCTTTAAAATGATTTATTGCAGCAAAACCGTTTTCTCTATGAATTAAATTATTTTCAAACCATATAGAAACACCGGTGGTATCTTTATAAGCGGGTTCATCATTAATGCTTTGAAGTGGACCGTTTTCATTATTTAAGGCCGTATATTCAAAAGATTGCCCCAAAAATTGAGCGTTTTCTTCATCATCGGGAGATATATCATAATCCTTTTTAATATTAACAATTTTATCTTCCCAAGCACCCAAATAAGAAAAATCGCAAAATTCTACATTTAACATGGAAACAAGATCAGATAGGTAAAAATCTTGTGGTGCAAACAGATTATTTTGTGGAACTAAAGTAATTTTATATTCATCTTTCAATTTATACATGGATTCAGAAATCGTGCAAAAGCACTCCACTTTTTCTGCATTTTTGGAATTATATGTATGAATGAATGCTGGTAGAGTATCTGCACCACTAAAATAAAAAGATTTACATTGAATAGGGATGATAAATCTAACTTTATCAACACCGTTTTTCAATATATCTTCAATCAAACCGGTTTGGGTATATCTTCGATCAGTCATTTTTAGCTCCTGTTCATATGGTCGGAAAGTCAGCATCATTTTTATGCGTATGTTCTTCAATATGCATAAAAATTTGTTCAAAAGCTATACTTTGACCTTCTTGATCTGAATCGGTCAAAATAAACTCCACATTATTCCTTTTCAGGATACTCATGATCTCGTTATCAATTTCAATAGATTGTTGTTCATCGTGAATTCTCCCAAACATCTGATGTTCGGGATGGCGTTTAAGAAGCAGGTTTATGGTTTTATGTTTCTGATGGGCTTCCATGGCCAGCATTTCGACGCCTGGCGAATTATAATAGGCGCAACTCAACAATGGAGGGCTATCTGTGACGACGATATCAGCGCCAGCAGCGATAGCGCGCTCGATACGCATGATTTGATGGCCGAGGATATATGGCTGGCAAGCCAATGCTCTATGGTTGTTTTCCAAAACCATGTCACGGGCGAACTCAGCAGCCAGTTCAACATAAGCGCCGCTACGTTTAAAAGCCGCAGTCAACATCAATCCAAGCGTTGTTTTCCCAGCATTTGGACCGCCAAACAAATTGATGACAATCGGCGGCGTGCCTTTTGGAAACCGACCAATTCTATGTAGATTTTTGAGATTGTAATTCATATTCATGGTTTAGTAGCTTTCTATATCGATTAAAAGAATTTTTCTTGATAAGTTCTAATTTCCACCATTTTGAGGACCGACGAATTCATTATCCGTTGTATGGTTTTCGGATGAATATGTTTGAGGATTGTTTTTATCAATTGCAAATAATTTGTCTTTCAAAACAACCCCCATATAATTAGCTGTTTCAACAACCTCTTTTAGTTTTCCAGCCAATCTGCCTCTATTTTTATTTTCGGCAATATTATTAAAATCATTTACTTCTTTTTCAAATTCATCTTTTATTTTCTTTCTATCACCTAAACGTTCAACAGTTTGATTAATTGAAATCAATGGGTTTAATGTCAAATTAGCTGAATAAGCCATTGGCGCTGTAAGAGGGTATCCTAAACCAAAAGCGTTTTTAAATTCAGCATTAGTAATAATTTCAGGAGAGTAATTCTGTTTTACAGAAGTTTGTTTTAGCGCAGTCATTAGAGATGGAGCGCCAACCCCTTGAACCATAATTTGATCTACCGAAGGCAAGAATTCGTCTACATTAGACATAACTTCGTAACCGTTTTTGGTCGCGGTTTTAGAAGAAAAAATGCTGGATATCATGTTGTCGCCGTAAACAAGGACTTCTTTTGAGAAAGCGGCCTGTTTAGGGGTCAATAGCATTAGATCCGTAACACCTATAACTTTACCATCCTTATTAAACCAAGGGCCGCCAGAAGCTCCTTCATAAACCCCGACACCACTATTGATGCGACCGAGTATAGATCCTCTTGGCAGGTCTTTCGCCAGCTCAACCCCCTGTATCTTGCTCAACCTGGATCGATTAATAGGATATCTCGGATCGAAAGCCAGAAGAACAGGTTGATCAGAAGTAACCATCTGATCTTCTTTGGGAACTTGCTTTAAAAGTGGATTGGCTACACCAAGAATATTCCCATACCTATCTGAAATAATCAGGTGTAAACCTTTATCAAGACTCTCTGTGCCGCTTACATGAAGAACAGTCAGAACAGTCTTTTCTCCATTCGCACGGTGTTCCGACAGAATAGCACCACTACCAAAGGCGATCGGCATCCATTTTTTGTTTGTCAATGTAACAAAAACTGTAGCGTCTTTAATTCTATTCATCATAGGGGTGTTGATGGTATCAAACCCTTTTATCATAATTTCTTTGTGGTGAATTGCTTCTTTTGTCGTGATTGGATTAACGTTTGCATCGTTATTCGCATAAGCAGTAGATGCCGCAGAAACCGTTGCCATTGCCACGGCAGCACAAAGCAAACCTTTCCAAGCGCCTGGTTTGCGACGAGTTTCGATCCGATCTACTCGCGAAATATCAAAATCAGACATATTAGAACTCACCATATCAGAACACGATATGATTATGCCTTAGATTTGTTGAAAACGCCTAATCTTAAATGCTTGATACGGTCAGCTCAGCTCTACCGTGCTGGACGAATGTGGTCCCATCAAAACTTAAAATAGATATTTGACCGCGCCCAGAAAGCAGATCACCCACAGTATGGGGTACATTCCCGAGATAATTTTTATTCTCATCAAACAGCTTATAAAAATCAACATTTTTTTGGAATTCAATGACATCAGGGGTTTTGACAAACCACTTGGAAGGCCCGCATATGGCGATGTCGCCCAAATCATTTTTCATAAAAACAAGTTCGTTATCCTCATCGGAATTCGTTTTTTGAGCAGAAAAACGATCAATCAACATGATTAGATTTCCTTTTAAGATATTTTAAAAAATACAAATTTTTAAACATAAAAGTCAAATAAAAAATTAAAAAAATACATAAAATAATCTTGTTGATCTTTACATAAAAATACTTTATTTATTATATATGCAAAGTAAAGATTTTAAAATTTGGTTTTTGTATGCCGTTGAGTGTCGTAATGGTTCGATTTATACGGGAATTACGACAGATCCTCGTCGTAGATATATCCAGCATAGCACTGGCAAAGGGGCCAAATACACAAAATCAAATCCGGCGACCAAAATGCTGTTTGCTATTCCGCAACCTGATCATGGGACGGCCTTAAGGGCTGAAATAGCATTTAAAAAATTATCCAGAGAGAAAAAACTTATTTTTTGTAATTGTGTAAATTCACGGTATGATATCACTTGATTAGTTTTTAAGGATGTCGGCTGTGAATGAAATTGTCAAACATACCGGAACCCCATTCGTTCGTGTCGAAAAACAGAACGAAAGGGTTATGCCTGGCTCATGGTGGCTAATCAAGAATGATCAATGGCTCAATATTGGATATGGTGACAACGCAAGACCTGTTTCGGCTGGGACTTATGTTCTGTGTAAAAAAGGCGATTTCGTTGATGGTATTGCGCATTCGGTTACTTTAGGCGTTCCTCCTGGATTATTATCAGACGAAGAGGTTAAGCGTCAGTCAAATATGTCATGGACTGTCCTTGTTAAAGAGCTTCTTGAGAATGCAGAAATGCGTCCAGAAGCCGAGGCTTTAGCCTCAAGGCAAGCTGAAATAGACCAGATAAATCAGAAAATTGCTGATAAAAACAAAGATATCATGCAAATTCAGACAGAACTTGCTAGCCTGTCTGCGATGTCTAGCAATTCAGGCGTTGCCATGATCAGCAGCGACAATGATGGTTTGACACAGGAAACACGTGTATCAAACGCAGTTGAGCGCCAACGCGAAATTTCTAAAAGATCCGAAGATATTGCTAAATCTTCAACTGAAATCGCAAAAACTGCCGATGAGATCCAAACTAATACATTAAAAGTTTCAGCTTATTATAGTGAACGCGCTACAGCAGCAATGGCTGCTGTTCAACCTGTTCAAATTATTGCTTCTCGTCTCGGCGAATATGTGGACACGTTGGGTCTTTATGTTGGAAACAAAATAGACGCACAATTGGTGGCTGACGGTAAAGGTGCCGCCCAGGACGAAAAACTATTTATTTTCCAGCGCATTATTTATATGGATGAAGAATTCCTTGTTCATCTCATGGACGGTGGTGCAACACATGCAGATATGCCAGCCTTTTTTGATAAATTATCTAAAGACAAAAAACTGGCAGATAGAATTTTTGGTGGACAACGTAGCGTTGTCTTGATGAAACCAAGACGGACTGAAAAAAGCATCAAATACGATAGCGAATTATATACCATTCAACAAGCGATGCAAATTGTCGCTGCAAACATCGAAGAAAAAGAGCGCAACAAGACTTTGTTCATGGCCATCAGAGACGGTGATAAATTTTGGCATGTTTCACTTCCCGATATTCTCCAGAATACAGAGCGCTTTTTTCCAACACCAGATGATCTAGAAGCCCCTTATAGAGAGAGACGTTGGTATAAAGACGATCCAATCAAGAAAATAGGACAAGACAACATCAAATACGCCAAAGCCGTGGAAGATTTTCGCGTTATGGCGTTAAATTATGAACGTTTGCTCCTTATTTTATGGGGTCTGCATGATCGTCTTCACATTTTTGGCGATTTTGCAATTGGAGATCAAAGAAATTTTTCAAATCCGGAGTTTCAGAATGATCATATCAAACTGGTTATGGACGACCAGGATCTTTTAGGATCCAACCGTCCAGACTGGAAAACATATGTCAATGAACAGAACAAAAAGCTGACGAAGAAATCAAGAGTTGTCTGCGTTTGGAAAGAACTCGTCAATCACGAAACGGCACCTAAATGGGTTGAACTTACCAAAAATTACGACCAGCGCCATAAGGTTGCTTTCGATCCTAAAATTTCAATTGAAACAATATCAGAATTAGCTGGGAAATTCACCGTCAAAGCTCCAGCGATAAGAGATGTATTCGATGCTAATGAAGGTTTTTATAAAGAAAAAAGATTCAAAATATCTGTTCCGCTTAATAGCTACAACTCATCAAATGTTTCTTATCTTGTAATCGATGATATAGATTATAAAGATCTAGAATATTACATAAACAGCAGAGGAGAAAGAGAAACATATATTGGATATATAGGGGCTATGTTTTTAGCCAGAGACTTATTGAAGGCTGAGGCTGAAGAGGATTATCCATCTGCACATGCGTTGATGAATTTGCCTGGCATTACTGAAAAAAATGCCAGATCCGCTTGTCGCAAATGGAGAGCTTTGTATCGCGGTGAAAAAGCACCATCTCCGAACGACAACAAATTCGTTGAACTAGAACGTATTGCGCGTTCAGAAACTTTAGATCTATCAGTTTTCAATGAAAACATCTCTGAAATGGGGTTGGAGAAAATTGAAGTCCTCGGATATAAGCCGTTCGCATTAACGAGAACTCCAAATGGAGATAATTTTTGCTATTTTTCAGCCGAAAATAGTGATGAAATTAAAAAATATAAGGAATATATAGGTTATTGGCCATATATTTCGAAAGCAGAAGTAGAGTTTAATGATGGAGATATAAAATTTAAAAATATAAAAGAAATATCAAATTCTAAAAATATGCTGCCAGGGGAAGTCGTCATTAAACAATACAACGAGTTTAATGACATAAATTTAAATATATCAAGACCAACAATGTTAAGAAAAAATATTGATAATGTAATTTCTTTATTTGGAAAACAAACACTATTTCTTGGTTTTCCAAAAGATAGTATTAAAAAAGAAATGCTCTATTCGGATATTATTGAATTAATGTTATCAGAAGGGCGCTATGTCAATCATCAATTATATTCTACGCCAATCGGTTTTATAAACACAAAACGTGACGGGCAAGATGTAATCGACGTTATTATGTTGGGCTGCGATACGCTTAATCTCATGTCCAGCTTTGATGAAACCAGACGAGATATTCGCCAATTGGTTGAAGCAACACACCATTCAGATTCGGTAAATGCAACTGTCTTGAGGTTTACAAATTTAACCAAACCAATGTTCAAATTGGTTTTTTCTCCGTTAAAGAATTTTGGCAATGAATGGGTGAACAGCTCAGAAAAATGGAATGGAACATTTTATGGCAGAAGAACCGATTTAAAAGATTTGTATAAAATTTCTGTAGAAGAATTTGGAGACGAATCCCTTGCTTGCTTGACATCCAATAAAATATCAAAAACCCCTTACTACATGTTGAAAAGAGCTAATCATGTTTGGATTGATCATGATATGGTCAAAACAATATCGGAGCGTTTTAATATAAAGCCATATCAAGAACCGTCTGAAAATATAAGCCCAGCAGCATGAAAATATTTTGCTATATTGTTCCCCCATCATATCAAGGATAAAAATATGGACGAACAATTCTCCCAAATTGATGAAACAACATTTCTCGTCGGACCAGATAGAGATGAAACGGATATTAATGTTGATAAGATCTTTGGAAAGACTTTGGAACAATCTTTCAAGGATCATGAAGGTAATCCACAAGCTTTTATGGTTATCCATGACACAGATGCCGTAATTTCAATTGCCGATCCAAAATTTGCTTTTGCCGATGTGGAATGCGGCTTGGCCTTAATCGAACTATCTACCGGATATATACAAGGTGGTATCTTCGGTTGTGATCTGGTCTTAGCTCGCGAATTGCACGGCAGAGGTATTGGTAAAGAAATAGTAGGCGAGTATTTTATCAGAAATGGCGATTTGCCGACCTGGCATCTCGATACGCCAGCTTATTCGCCTATTGGTCTCGCTACATGCCGTTCAGCCTGGAAGTGGCTTAAAGTCTTCCCTGAGCCTTGGGAACGAGAACGAAGAATGGTGAAACTGGATAGTATCCAGATCACCATTACTTATCATACAAAAAATAATTTTATGTCACCCTAATCAATCATTAAATAAATTGGCGTTTGGTGCTTGAATTTTTTGTGCCGCAGAATTAACCGAGTATTTAAATGATGATGGTAGATTAGAACAAGTTAAATATGAATCGATCGTTGATGAGGTTCCACCAGCATTGCTGCAAAAATTATTGAATGTGGAGATATCTTGACTGGTATAGCTAACTCCAGGAATTAAACTAAAACTATTTGGAGCCATTGAATTGTATGACATTAAATCTTGAGAAGGTAAATTATATACTTGATTTCCAACTGGAACATTCTGTGTTTCTGAAGTTGTATTATATATGGTAAGACTTTGTTGTTGAGAAGGTACACCGCTATATGAAGGCCCTATTTCTTCGATAGTAAGTCCGGCAACATTTCCATAATAAGATAAGCCATCAGTTGTTGAATTTGAAGTAAAACCACCGTTTGCAGTACCTTCAGAAAACCAAGGACCACCGATCAAAGATTGGCTAGAAAAAACCGATTGAAAAAGTTGAAAAACGTTGTTTAAGTTAACTCCCACTAAAGAAACAGATCCGATTATAATCGCGGCGATTAAAATTAAAATCAAAGCATATTCAATGGACGTCGCAGCTCGACGGCGAACATGAGAAATTGAGCGCATAAGTTTTCTCCTATCATAAAACAAACATATTTTAATATATTATAAATTAAATAGAGTCAATTAATGGTGAAAAAATTAATGTTCATATGACAAGGAAATTTTTGTTTTAGAATTGATATCAACCATATGGGCTTTAACAAATTGAATAGATTCAAAACCTATCATAATTTCAACATCATGGGATAGAAAACTTTTGAACAAAAAAACAACCATAACGTTATTAATAAAATTTAAAACATTTGATTCAACTTATTGTTGAATTTTTATTTTTAGAAAAGTATCATTTAAAAACTAAAATTTTCTATATGTAAAAGGGAGACTACAATGGAAACAAAAAATAAAAAAAATATCCTTAAAAAATTCTCTTTTTATGGAAAAAATGATTTAAATCAAACTTTTTACATATTTTTAGATCTACAAATGTATCCAGTTAGATCAATGATCTAAAACTGGACATCAAACTATGAGGCGCTTCATAGTCAAACTATGAGGCGCTTCATAGCATTTTTGATGATAATACAGCCTCTATTGGTAACTATTCCAAATGTCGCTTCTGCGGCTACAGCTTCAACAAATTTTTCTGTATCAACAACGGTAGCATCGTGGTCCCAAGCTTCTTGCATTGTCTGGATGAAAAATCACGTGGAAGCTAAAAATATAAGCAAATGCAAAAAATAAGGCCCGGTTCTCCGGGCCTTATTAAATCCAAGATATGGATAAAGATTACATCCCAGGAGCTGATTCGGCTTCCATAGAGCTGTTCGCAGGCTCCTTGACGGGAATGATATCCAGTCTTTGCCCAACGGCGTTCTCGAAGATCATTCCTGCGTCATCGTCAGCAATACGGATCCGACGAACCTGCTCGATGCCACGAGGCGCATTCGTCAAGATCTTGGAAAACACATTCGTCATCATAGCATGCTGATAGGCAGTTGCCCGATGGTCACGATATCCGGCATCATTGATCAGGATGACGCGACGACCAAGCTGATCAACAGCAACGCATGATGTCATACGATTTTTATTGAATACCGCATCGATCGCGACAAAGCCCATTTCCTTGGCGGTTTTCATGGCGACATTGGCCTGCTTCGTGAGATAATCATGAAGCGTCCGACCACGAAAATACTTGCGATTTTCGAACATTTCGACCTGTTTACGCATTTCATTCAGAGTTACGTAAACATCCTTGCCAGGCTGAACGACTTCACCATTACGTACTAGGACGCGGAAACCGGTATAGCCTTCAACATCTCCGGTTTCATTGGAAACCATGACCTCACGGACTTCACCATCTCTCATGTGGTGCATGACATGAGTGGCAGAAGCAGCAATATCGCCAAAACCATTTTCCATAATGGCAGTGCGATAATTGATAAGTTCCATGTGGATATCAGTCTGGTCACTCAAGAGGACGAGGCCGTTTGCACGATCTTCATCATTGTAAGGGTTCAAGCTCTCCTCAGTGCCCCATTCATCACCCTCTTCATCCAGCTCGCCCTCATCCTCATCCCAAAGGACAGGATCCTCATCCGCATCTTCATCTGCATCATCAAGAAGATTGCCAAGATTATCCTGGGCTTCGTCATAAGCCATGTTCAGGCTGTCAACGTATTTTTCAACTTCCGCATCCAAATCATCGGCGGAAAGTCTATCGCTAACTGTGTTAAAATCTGGCGTGCCAGGAACAACCTGTCCGTCAAAAAGAACGGTCCTGTTCGGACCTACGGTATATCTGTTCATCATATTCTCCTGCGAAACTAAAACGTATTATAACCCGAAAATATGCAAACAGAGAATACCAAAAATGAAAATTAGGCACATTCTTAAAAAAATATTATAGTTCTCCTTAGTCTAATCGTATATACACAAGATCGATGTAATTCGCAGGATGTCGGACATGAATATGAATGCCAAACATATCGTCGAAATTGAACTGAACGTAAACGATATCGGGCTTCCAGATGGTTATTCCATCACCGACAAAAATGGCGAATTAATTTATGAAGCATGGAAAACCATAACCTCAAATCTCCAATCAATCGCTGTTGAAAACGGAGGTTGTCTCGATAAGATATTTTTCAATGATTGGTCACCAGACCTTGAAAAGGGCGGAATTTTTGGTGGCAGATTCATTTTTATGAATGAAAAATATAAAACTTTTATCGAAAGCGCCCAGAAAAGATATCCAAGTGCAAATTTAAAAACAATAGATCAATCGTTTGGAAGAAAAGAATTCGACTATAAACCTGCGACAACAAAACAGTCTCAATTTTTTAAAAATCCAAGATATATAGCTAGACAGATTTTCCTTGTGGAAAATAATTTTGTAAAAGACAATAATATAAAGACCAAAGTATTTACGCTAGATACATATTTTCCAATATCATATTCTATTTCAGAGATAGAGGGAATAGCAAAAATCGCTTTCCAGAAATTCAATACCGAACTTGATATTGAACAATATACGGTAATGACCGAAGCGGAGATTTCAAAAATCATAAATGTGGAATCAGAAAATTCTGAAAATGCAGATTATTATTTTATTGGAGAGATATTCCCTGACTACATGGAATTTGTAAAAGAAAAACAAACTGAATTTGAATTACCAATGGCAGTTATTGGCACGAATGGATCCTTAAAATATTTTGTTGATGCTTATCAAGCCCTTAAAAATATGTCGGAAGAAGAATTGCAAACCCTATTGAGCAATGGGAACCAACCTTCATTCTTGACAGAAAAAATCGCGATATGGATGAGAAATAATGGCTACCACAGTTTGAAAAAAGACGTCGAATTTGAATACAACAGATATTCTATAGATCCTGATATGATATTGGATGTGCTCCCTCAATACGAACAGGAAGCCCAATTTATGGAAGACGGTCTGAATATATTTTTGTCAAGCATGTAATGCTATTTAAAATCGATATTTGAAACTATGAAACGACCATATTTGTCTATGAATCAATATTATGGTTCATGGACAAGTTTTGAGGTGTCCTCAAGCATATTTTGGTTGTAGCAAATTTTTACGGGGTAAAATTGCGCCTGGTTCAGATTGTCTAATTTTTTCTGTCGATAATCCGGATTCTGTAAAAGACGATAAGCAGATTTTCTGTTTGCCAAGCCGCCTGGAGTATAACGAAGCTCTTTTTGCCATGGGTTGACAAATGCCGGAATACCGCCACGAACAAGATATTCTAAAAGAAATTCGCTTCCAAGACCACGATGTTGATAATGTTCAGCGATAGCTAAATAAGCCTGATATTTTGGCTATGTGCAAAAACTGGTTGAAAAACTAACCCCACGGTTAACCATTCCATTCATATTCTCAACACGTTTCATGATGAATCCAGGAATCTTACGATTCTTCAGATTCTCAACCGCGTGACCGAACAATGATAAACTCACCGTTCGGCCATGGCTATCACGAAGACTTTCTTCGTAATGCGGACGTCTGTAGCCAATAATGCCCTGTTCTACCAGGACATCCTGTGAAACAGTGTATTTGGCCGATATGGTTTGCATGGTATGATATTATATTTTATAGACCTGTTTTGTTATGGACTCAACCATATTTTGCACATACCCGATATTTTATACCAACGATTTCTCCATTATCTTGGACCGCAAGAAGAGAATTTCGACATGTCACAAAAACAACTTCTGGACAGGAAATTGAATTGGTTACTGGAATGTTGGGCACTTGCTGAATTATTTTTGAAGTATATGTGGTTAAAATCTTATGTATTATCTTTTTAAGAGTTATCTCATTATCATCTTCAACAATTAATTCAAGATCAGCATGGCTGTATTTCTACATGATAAATTCTTTTAAAGTATAACCAGAGTATTCAGATAAATCTGTTGGACAATACATTTGTTGGACTCACTGTATAACTCCGACAACCTCACCACTCGCTGGTGTGCCGCCGACACATGTTGTTTGTTGACGAAATATTTAATGTTCCACCAGAATTTTTACATGCTTGTGAAGCACTAGATAAATTCTGGGTTGATACGTTTCCTGTTTTTGTCTTGATTGAAAATGAAATATTGGTTGATGAATTAAGATTATTCGAATAAATTTGAACTTCGTCCCCGGCCTGAACAGTGAAATTTGTCGATTGTCCAAAAAATGGCGGAACGTTTAATGTTTTTCCTTTATCATTAAAAAAAATAAAGCCCCTGGTCGTTTGCCATATCATAGGTCATATGGCCCAAGGCTGAGCTTTGTGTCCCGCCTGAAAAACAACCATCAGCAGTAACGACGTCGCCCAATTGATCGGTAAACCCTTCTACATTGGGTGTATATGAACATCCAATGGATCCAGCCGTGCTTATATAGCTTTGATATGTATAATTGGGAGACAGGATTTTATATCCGATAAAACCCAAAAGTCTCTCAAGTTCATATCCCGAAGAACCAATAACCCCGATACAAATGACGGCTATCAAGGCAGCCAACAAACCATATTCTATAGCCGTGGCACCAGATTTCTTTCGAGAAGCAAGAGACATGTTCAATCCATTCAATCTGCAAAACAATCATAACATGATTGCCAGAAAATGAGGAGTCATTAATGAAAAAGTTTTTTGTTTAATATATTGACTTTTCAGATCATAATGCTAAAAAATCATGGTCTGCCTAAAAGACTATGGCGATAAATGGATTATTGAAAATGGCTCGGACGCGGGGGCAGTGCCCGCCGTCTCCACCAAAATCCGGTCTGACCGGCTATGGGGACGAAACAGGCTTCGACGCGCCATGGAAGATACTTCTTTCGCTCGGCATGATACCGCCGTTATCGGGTCTTTTTACAGGTGCCAACGACAATGAGGCATTCGCTCTCGCCGCTTGATCGGTGATAGCGCGGTTCGGGGAGCACCGGGCAACAGAAGCTCCCCCAATTATCTTTTTTCATCAATTCATGATAATATCATGAGATGATAACATACCCAGAAAACCAGACATCATGGCAATTCCCATTTTCTCATCCTGAGCTTGGGAGATGTCGCGTTATATCAAGACATAATTCAAATTACAGGAATATGCGTCCACACGAATATACAAAATCATTATCAAGAGGTGGACTGCCTCATGTCCACAGAATTAAGACCGTTGAATATAATTGGGATGTTTTGGTCGGAAAAAACGACAATAAAATAGGTTCAATAAAAGAAAATAATGGAAGATTATTCTTTACGAGCCTATTTAATAATGAACGTATTGTTTCCACGCCAAAAGATAAAACTGTGGCAGATTTTTCTAAAACTATAGTCGAAAAATATGTTGAGTTCGTGAACAAACAGAATTGCGAAATCAATCCTGATTTATAAAAACATTTGGCGATTGTTTCATGTTGTGATGAGGTAATGAAATGGTTATATATCCTGATAAATCAAGCAATATGCGTCAGCCATTTACTCAGTCTGAAGTTGTCAAATTTCCAGAACGCAATCGTTTATGGAGCGCGCCTATTTTTATTCCTGAACTTGGACATTTTCGCATCAGGTCTAATCATTCTTCCGTAGAAAGAGATATGACAATTAAAGAGTATATTATATGGACTATAAAAGGAGGAGTGGATTGTACGGTTATAGAAAATACATTCAAATGGGACATTATTAATGAAAAAACCAAGCAAAAAATAGGAACCGTATTAGCTGGCGAAAAGAAATTTACTTTCATCAACAACTTTAATGATGAACAAATTAATCCTGGCCCAGAAGATACTAAGTTAATAAAATTTGTTATAAAGATTTTTCAAAAATATACTGAATTCGTGAACAAACAGAATTGCGAAATCAATCCTGAATTATAAAACCAAAATTTGATTTTTTATCAAATTTAGTTAGAATAATCTCATGAAACAAAGTTATATATATGTAATAGCGCCATTGGATCAAAACGCAAATCAGTGTAAACTTGGCATAAGCGTAGATCCAGACCGCAGACTTCGCCAACTACAAACTGGTTTTCCATCTAAATTAGCTGTCCATCATAGAGAACCTGTTAAACAAGAAGATGCACACTCATTGGAAAAATTGTTACACCGTGATATTGGACACCACAGACTGCAAGGTGAATGGTTTTCGCTGTCTGTCAATGAGGCAATAGGCTTTATAAAGTATGTTATTATACAATATAGCTCGATAGAAGATCTTAAATTTAAAACACGCTTTAAAATGGTATGAGTTTCCAAATCACCTCAAAAGGATGTATCAAAATGAGTAACGCAAAAACCACTGAATTCCCATCTTCATCTGAATTGTTTTGGCCCGATTGGAAAAATTCTCCAATTTATCCAATCGGGCCATCCTTCAATCATCATGACAAGAATATGATTGAAGGATGGAAAAAGTCTATAACCGAGATTGAATCCGGTCTCAACAATGGATTCCTTGGTATATTTGGCAAAAAGCATGACCATAATCTAGCTCGCAAGATATTGAGCTGGGATTTTACGAGAATCATGATTTGTGGAGACAAAGGTTCAGGCAGGACAGCCGTTGGTCTTAAATTTGCCAGGCGGATTGCAATGGCTAAAAAAGCCAACCTGTCTATGCTGACAATACTACCAGAAAATTCCCCATATAATACAGTTCCGTGGCGTTACGATTCAATGATTGTCAGCCTGTCTCCAATCGATGAGAAAGAGCCAAGTTCGATCGCTTTTGCTGGTGAATACGGGAATTTTTTCAAAAAAGCAGATAATATAAATGAAATTTTTGGAAAAGATAAATATCAATTCAGCAAAGGATATGACTATTCATTATCCGGAAATTCTGAATCTATTGAAAAAGCTTCAGAACAGCTTTTTTCATGGTTGAGCGATATCACAAAATCAAATGTCACGAACACGGTTTTTGTAATAGATGGCATAGACGAGCTTTATGAAATGCCAGATTGCCATGAAATAATTCAATGTATTGATTACATAAAAAGAAATAATAATTCTGTGATCTGCATAACTTCTGAACAATCTTATAATTTTATAAAATCTCATTCTATAATACACGATAAAGATGAAACGCTTGACATCAAAATGATTTCACCTGGAGATCCAGCATTGGCTTTGTTTAATGATAAATTATTTCTTATCGATGTGAAACACGAACCAAACATCGAACCTGGCGTTTCACCTTAATTGGCAATCATATTCGCAATTTAACATCACGAAGCCAACGGTCAATTCTTTAAATTTCGTTGGCTTCGTGATAATCATTAGTCATTGAATTTAAGTATAATTAAAAATTTTATACATTAAAATTATTTAATTTATAAAAAAATACTTTATAATTTGAATAATTTGCGAAATTTTCTGATATATATTATTTGCATTATAGTATTTACATAGACAAGTATTCCGGTTCGTTGTATCGTAAATCTAAGAACTAATCTAATGTGTTTACAAGGCAAAAGGACAGCATCAATATGCGCGAATATTTCTGGCATCCATCCTGGTCTGGTTTACTAAATGATTCAGCAAAAGCTCGTATCATACAGCGCTACCACTTGATTTCGAGAGTTGGCATTTGGATCCTGGGGCTATTCTGCATTGGGTATATCGTTGACACCGCCTTAATGAAGTCGATTGTCGATATCGCCAGCCAGGCAATCCTAATAACTCATACTTTTATGAAGGCTGGTCTTGTATATGCTGGAGCGCTATGTGCTTGTCTCGCGACTTTAATCACATTTGAACTTCTAAAAACCAAGTAGGTGAAATCATAATATTCTTGATTTGTTTTTATCATTGCTACTGATTTTTTAGGCGCTATTTGGATGATTGCGAAAAGTATAAGATATTTTACATTTTTCGAATAAATTTTGGCTGAAAAATAACAATACCATAAAATCTGGCAATCCCAATGAGGTTGCCAGATTTTATGGTATTGTGGGGATATGGAACAGAACACACCTCAAGTTATCGTCACCCCCAAAGAGTATTATGTAACACGCCGCATGGATGGCCATGCAGATTGGCGGCTCGCATTTTGGAGAGAGTTGTTCCAGAATTCAACGGACGCGGGGGCAAACGTATTCGATATCAAAGTCTTTGAAGCTCCGGCTATAGGCGCTTTTGGACGCGAAACAGAAGCCAGGAATGTCATCCGCGTCATGTTCAAGGATAATGGGACGGGCATGTCCCTGGAGACGCTGAGAGACGTATTTTTCTCTCCTGGTAAATCAACCAAAAACACTTCTGATACCGTTGGCGGTTTTGGCACAGCCAGGCTTATGCTCTGTTTCTCTCAAGCTAGATATGCCATCGACACAAACGGATTAAGAGCTGAAGGCGACGGTTCTGAATACATTATCGGTGAATCTTTTAAAGATGATCCATCGCGTATTGATAAAGGATGCCGCTTCACAATTGATATAGAATTAAAAGAAAACTATTATTCAAATTCGTCTCATAAAATGATTGAAAAGCTGCATGATTATCTGGACATGTCACAGATATCCGGTAATATCTATTTAAATGATGAACTGCTCAAAAATAAATTGTATCGTGGTAAAACTCGTCGTGAGCTTATTCTTCCAAATGGTGAAGTTTTCGGAACCGTTCACCTTTCTTCAGGTGAAAAGGCTATCCGCAACAAAGTGATCGTTCGCCAGAACGGTGCTATGATGTTTACCAGGACCGGTGGAGGGCGTTCACAAATTATCGTTGAAATTGATCCTAAACATGGTCGACTTGCATTGGCAGAAAATCGTGATTCGTTAAGACAACCATATCTTGATGCTTTCGACGATATGATCAGGGAAGTCACGATCGACGAAAATTCTGCGTTAAAAGATAAATCAGGGAAAAAACTGATTAACATATCAGGTCCACGCGGAACCATTACCCTCATCAATAAACCTAAAAAATCAATAAATATAAATATAAATAATGATGGCCAAGCGCACGATGCCGAGGTCTCATTCAATGAAATTGAAGAGTCGGATTACGTCGGCGGAATGGTTCAGCCTATTAATTTCAGGCGTGAACAATTCGATATTGTTTATTATGACATGCCGGATATTATGATGAGTATAGAAGATTTAAAAAAATATCCAAAGATGAAAAAGGTCGTGTCTCGATACGATCCGAGAAATTGGGGTGTAGCCAGACCTGAAGTCGGACGTGTTGGTGTTCAGGCGCATCAAACATTGGCCGCCTGGATCGTAGCCTGCGAAAATGCAGTTAAAGTTTTGCAGTCAATCGCACAATCTGATGATTATAGAGAAATCAAGATCGTTCCAGGCTGGCTGTTTCCAAAACCAGAAGAACAATATTTTGTCGATCGTTATGTAACGACTTTAACTGAAGCTAGATGCGAGAATATTGAAGGAAGCACATATTCACTATTGCTTAATCCAATCACCACGGATGGAAAAGCCAAATACCATTTATCAAAATTTACGCTTCCAAATGACAAAAATGATGAAACTATGGGTATGGCCGCGATGATCAGCATCGCATGCCATGAAGTGACCCATATGGTCAACGATTATCACAATGAATCTTTTGCATCTTTATATACGCATATCATGGGCAAAATTGATAGCCGACAAGTTTGGGTCGAAATGCAAGAGGCTATGAAAAAAGTTGCAAAAATTTATAAAGAACTTGCTCCATTCAACAAAACACAGATTGAAAAAGACAACAAACACGGTTATTCTAATGAAATCGATAACGACGAATTTTTTGGAATGGAATTAACTTCGTAAAACAAACACCACTTTTGCTTTTTATTTAAAAATGCAAAAGTAAACGTTGATCAAACAGGAGTTTATGTAATGTCGAATAATGAAGAAAAAATCCAAAAGTTTGGCGCTATAAATATTGGCGAAAGTCATTTTTTATACATCCATCAGTTGGATATAGCCAACGATGTTCTATATTTTCTTTCAGATAGTTTTAATAAAATGCATTCAAATATTCCTGATAAGGAATTTGAATTGTTTACAAATATGGTAAAAGCAAAATTCGCAGAAACAATATTGGGAACACGTCTTTTTGCTGATATAAAACATGATGACAAATTGCTGAAAGGGCGAAATCATGAAGATTTCCATATTCAATCATGGCGTTCTTTTTGTAAAGATTATAAGGAAATCGCCATATCCTATAGGGGCGCAAGCGCATCTGATGAAATCGATATTCCAGTCAATATAATTCCTCATGGGGATGTATATAGCGATATTGCGGAACATGAGGGATTAATCATCTGTCAAGAACCATTTAAAAAAAAAGAATGATATTAGTTTTGCCTGGGATATGGCTCAACACAATCTTATGCTTGCAACATCGCGCATTATTTGTTTTGCTCTATTAAATAATATGATACGTGATAAAAATATAACAAGCCGAGAAGAAAACCATAAAAAAGAATTAGAAGTTCTCCGCAATTACTTTTACAATCGTTATGAAACAATGAAATTGCGGCTTTATGAAGTCGGTGTTTTGATGGGCGACGAAATTAAATACCAGTTATCAGAGATAAGTCGTCGAACATACGGCGAGGGACGTTTCATTATGCATTTAACTTCGGTAGATGGAAAACATTCTGGATCTTATCTGATCAAAGATGAAAATAATCTGCGAAATTCTATAAATCGGTCTGTTGAAAATTTAAAAAATAAAGGAGATGTCAATTGCGACGATTCCAATCACACTAAATTTGAGCCGTAAGAGGATACTGTATGTTGGGGATGCTTTAAATCATCAACACGAAGCGAAAGCCCTATCTTCTGATGACATTTCCCCGTTCAGTTAAAACAGTCAGGATATTGCCGAATTCCAACTCAATTAACGATTCCAACCGTTTCCCGAAAGATTAAAGCCTCTTCTGTGATGTCTGGTGATCCCGACATCACAGATTCCTTGGTAATGCGCTTTTGTCCCATATCCGGCATTTCTTTCCCACCCATAGCCAGGATATCGTTCTCCTAGTTTGGCCATCAGGAAGTCCCTGACGACCTTTGCAATGATCGAGGCCGCAGATATAGACGCACATACCTTGTCGCCCCCCACGATGCTCTTAGCCAGCATTCCGGGCAAATACGGCGTATGGTCTCCATCAACCAAAACCATGCCAGGTTTTTCCGGCAATCCCCAAACAGCTCTCTGCATTGCCCCCATGGTGGCATGATAAATATTGTATTTCTCGATTTCAGCACATGAAGCCGCACCAAGAGATGCCATTACACCCATTTCCATGAGTTCAAAATAAATTTTCTGACGTCGCTTCGCCGTCAACGTCTTGCTATCAGCAATACGATTTAAAAGATCTGGAGCGGTTTCTTCAAAATCTAAAGGGAGAATAACCGCAGCGGCAAATACAGGTCCGGCTAAAGCACCCCGACCAACTTCATCGACACCCGCTACCAATAAATCCGGCCATTGCCTCTCATAATTAAGATCGGCCACATTTCTTCTCCATAAAAAACAAAAATATGGTAACGAAAAAATACGAAAAAAGCTATAAAATAAATATTAGAATTTTTATATTTTTGCATGAAAGAAAAAAGCAAAAATCATAAGATTTTAAAAAATACATTATTTTAAATAAAAAAAATTAATCGCTTCTGTTTTTATGCTTGTTTTCTCGTTAGATTAAAACAGAATTCGTTTTTTCAAACAAGAAAATGAAAACATATTTATGGTTTCAAATTGTAGCATAATATGCCTATGATTTTCTTGATTAATTATTGAGTTAAACGTATCTAATTAGAGGTCAAAGCTTATAGTTGACCTTCGACTACTATGCCAAAACAAAACGAGGCTTAAATGTCAAAAACTCTGATCGCCCAATCGATCCAGGAAACAACTGGAATTACTGGTGTTCTTTCAAAAAAGGTCACCAATAAACTGCTTGATGATATGGCAGTTGAACTGAAGAAAAACGGTCGTCTCGCAATTCCAGGTTTCGGCACATTTACAGTCCGGAAAATCAAGGCTCGTAAAGGCATTAATCCAAAAACTGGAGAGCCGATCAAGATAAAAGCAAGCCGAACCGTTCGTTTCAAGTCTTCTCCAAAGCTGAAAAAGAAAGTTTGACGCGCTTATCGGCTACGCACAGAATAAACTGCTCTGGTTACACCAGGAACGAGATCATAGTTTAAAATAATCTTGTTGTTGGTGTAACCAAAATAGCTGTCTATATGATTGTTTACGTAATTATACATAAAATCAAAAGATGACTGAAGAAATGATTTGATATTTTCATTATCTATTCCATTCTCTTCATTTTTCTGAATTTCAATTTTATAGAAATCGACATCTTTTTCTGGCGGAAATCGATAACCGAAATCATCAGAACAAAAAAAGAAAGAAACCCTTTTGATCGAAACTTTTTCCATAAACTTGCCAATAGCCATCGCAACATCATCTTCTATAGAAGAATCTCGAATACGATGTTCGATATCATCAAAAAGAGTATTTCCAGCTTCTTGAAGAACGGCAAGAGACAACATGTCTGAATCCTTGATGAAAATGGTAAGACGCTGAATTAAATATATTTTTATATAAAAAAGTCAACTTTTATTGTTTAAAATAAGAAAAAATATTATAACTTTAAACAATATATAGAAAAATATTTTATTCTGTGCCTCAAAAACTTGACATCAATCTTTTCAAGTTGTTATGAAGTAAAACATCTATAAAAATAAAGGTTAATTCTGACCTTTATAAAGCATAAACAGGAAGTAGAAGTATGACAAAAGAAAATGACCCACACAACCATGCAGAGCTAGCCGCCGTTGCGCAGGTTTCTGCGGCCTATCTACAGAACAACCAGGTCGAACTGTCAAAGGTTCATGAAGTTGTTTCCACCGTTCGTGCTGCTCTGTTCGGCGGCGCTGCCGGGGCTACAAATGGCTCTGGTTCTCCGTTGCCGACCGAACCAGCCGTTGATCCGAACAAGTCGATCTTCCCCGACAGGATTATCTGCCTGTTCGATGGCAAGTCTTTCAAGACACTGAAGCGCCATCTATGGTCGACATACAACATGACGCCAGAGCAGTACCGCGCTCACTTCGGCCTTCCAAATGACTACCCGATGGTCGCCCCGAATTATGCTGCTCATCGTTCTGAACTCGCTCGTTCGCACGGGCTTGGTCGCGGCGCTACACGCGGCAAGTGAATTTTACATTTAAGGGAGATCCGGTAATGTCAGATCTCCCTTAAATATCGGAGGAATATTTTTATGATCGGCGCTTTATTCGGCAAGTCTATTAATTTATCAGGATTAGGCGACGGAGAAGTTGCCATTCTAACAACAGATGGCGTTGCCAGAATCGTTAAAATGGCCGCCAAGGATAATGAATTCCTAAATTCGGATAAATCAGAAGAAAATCGTCCTTTCTGGTGTGTCGAGAAATATAGCCAGGATAATGGATCCACACTTTGGGGCGGAATCGATTTTGAAGGACGGGCAAGATTTCTGGCTATGATCAAAATTCAGCGGATGTCAGGTCGTGTTGCAGTTGAACTTGCGCATCCCGATAATCTCCAGGTCATTGCCAGTCAGGACGCTAAACGATTGGGCAAGATTCCAGGTCTCGGCCCAAAAATGATTCCACAAGTGATCGAACAGGCTAAGGCCAACCCATCGCTATTCCCTTGTAATAATACGGGGAATAAGACCGACAACGATGTCTTAGATGATTTGGTGGAAATTCATTTGGCCTTGCGTAGTCTTGGTATCACAAAATTGTCTGAAAGAAATGAAATGATTGAAAAGGCGAAAAAATCTTTGCCAGACTTTCAGACAATGAAAATTGATGGCATCATCAAGGCCATTCTGAATCCTTCATCCTGATATGGATTAGAGAAAGACAAAATGAAAAATCTGTTTCATTCCCTGCTTTTTGGTATGGTTTTACTTAATGGTGCAGCATTTGCTGCACAAACAAACGATAACGCCCAAAATACAAAACAGTTGCCGCCGAAATACGTAATGGATGAAGCCGGAAATGGCTGGAAATTCCTTATGGGTCCAGCAGGTGCGCCTAAAGAAGCTCTCCTCTTTTATCGGATGCCAGACAGAGCAGGAGGCGTATCTATCGTATGCCGTAGAGGATTAAGCGATGGCGTGATTGTCAAAATGCGAAACGGTTCTGAACCGATTAAAAAGCCAACTAATATGACGATCGCAATCGGAAATGACAGACATGATCTTGTCATGCGACCAGGGCCAGAAAATTCTTTAATTTTCCAAGGCCCTGCCGGAATTGCCATGCTAAACGCAATGGCATCCATTCCAGAAGGTCGTAAAGCCGACTTTACAGTATCTTTGCCTAACGGAAGCGTCGTAGCACAAATCTTGACGCCATCAATATCACGCTTCCCTTATGCGGCGGAAAAAATATGTTCAGAATGGACTAAAAGATAGATATCAGATCTTAAATAAGTAACCTCAAGAATGTTCTAGATCTGTAGAATGTTCGTTATCACGATAAACTATTGTCCTTTTGTTTAATTCAATTTCTTCAATGCCAACATTAACGAAACGATTTGTCATATAAAAAAATTGAGAATTGGCGTCGATCTCATCTTCCGCTCTGACAATAGCCATACCTTGATCATCCCGAATTAAATATGTTGGCATTGAAACAATCTTAAATACCATCACAACAACCATAGACTGTATCATATCCAATGCATTTTCTTGGCTTTCACCAGTATTGGTAAGCTCATCAACGGCTTTTTTAATGAACTGCCTGGACGAACAAAATCAGATATAGGTCTACTATATTTGTTTTCGCTAAAAACGATGTTATATATTTCTAAAATATCAGAAGTAACATTCTTGATATCTTTAGATAAAATATTTAATAATTTATCATTTAATTCTTTATTTGTTACAATAATGTATATTCAAAATGTTTCATATTTATAACTCCGACATTATAACGAAGATTTATAATGTCGGAGTTATCGATTTATTTGCGGGGCGGTCTCGGAGCCATATCCTGTGCAAGCTCGTGCCCATGTGGGAGATCCTGCCGGTTAACCGAGCTACCATCAGAATTGAATCCGGTTCCGAACGACAAGTCTGGTGTAGCTCCATCGCTTCTTGCCATCAGAATGCCAGCGACAAAAGAGCTTTCAGCCAAGTCAGAAAGAGAATTCGCCTGCTGAAAAAGCTTTTTGACAGTAAATGGACCAAGATTGCCAGACAATTCAGGATTTCGCCGAACAGCATTTGAAACAGTTTCAATCGTCTCAGCGACCCTTTTGCCCTGGCTCATAATCTGTTCATCAGTCATTTTCGACATCAGCTCATGAGCAAGTCTTTCAGGAACGTCGCGATTGACCACAAGATATTCCAGGATCTTATCACGTTGAGCGGCAACACGCTGCTCTTCTGTAAGACCATCATCATCCATCTTGTCGAGAATGGCTCCAAACATATCCATGGTCGAACTCCATAAAACCAGATATCAACATATTAAAGTAAACATATGAAAGCACACAAGATTCATTAAAATTGCAAATCTTGATGTAAATGATAATCTTTTAAACGATCAAATTCCTGGAAAACTGGCGACCATATCGGTCCAGGTGAAAACCTTCCGCCCATTTTTGATCTATTTCGAGAAATCTCGAAAATACGGTCGGCGCTCCAACCACGCGTGCTGGTTTGACCATTATGAATGATTGGAGGATGACCTAATTGAGACACGGCAACCACAAAAATGTTTCCATCTGCCGGATCATTTGTAAACACTTTTTCTATAATTGTTTTTTGAGAAGAATCGTAGAAAGCATCTTTCAAAATTTGATCAACCCAAGCTCTCACGCCCTTATCGCCATCAAGCGCCATACTTCCAGTCATCATATTCATTTCTTCATCAAACAATGGATTACCAAACATCGATATCATTCGTTTACTTAAATCCAGAGCACTCCCCATATCTTTCATTGAATTAAACATGAATTTCTTATCAACACTGACTAGACCAGAGACCTTACTTCGCATGATAAGACGATATCCAATTTCGGGGCCTATATAAAAAGCTAATAATCCACACCCTGAATAACTGGATGGACGGCCTTTCAAATCCGGCACAATTTCTCTTGCTTCGCGGCATATCTTAATAATTGCCTGGCCCATAAATAAGTCCGACATACGATAAAGACGACGAGCCAACGCAGTTGATTGATCCTTGATCTCAAGATCATTTGGATAATTTCTGCGACCACATCCAGGAAGATTGAATAGCTCCGTTTCTTTCAACATTTATTTTACTTTTGTTGCAGGAGTTAAGTTTCTAAAATTATATTACAATAATTAGATATTTACAATAACTTATTTTTATAAATACAACTATACTAATAAAAAAATATATTATTAAAAAATATTTTATGTCAGTAATTTCGCATGAAAAGCGTGTCTTTCTGCTTGAAAAGCATATGCAGAATCTAAATCTTCTTTTATTATTTTTTTTGAGTATTTATTTAGTAGAATTTTTTCCACATCTTCTTGGGAAATCATATCGCAGGATTTCAATATATGAGAAATTCTTATCTTCATATTTGATAAAGATCGTCCAACTAGCAAGCAGCGATGGCACTGCATTGGGTCGGCTTCACTGCACATCATGGTAACACGATATTTCATGGAACCATCAATTAGTCTATCCAAACCTTTACGGAATGATGGTTCCCGAGCCATGGCGACATAATCAGCCCGCCTGGTGCTGGTTAACAGTTCTGGTATGGATGGTCTTCCACCAAGTTGTTCACCCATCCATACATATGAAATACCCCTGCTAGACAGGCTAGCCTTGATGGTGTCTCGACAAAACCATGGCATTCTACTGGAATATGGAACACTACGGACGTCAGCAACGGCTGTTATCCCGTGATGTTCCAATTTCTCGATGAATTCTTCAATCTTATTGTTTGAATGACCAATTGAAGCAATATCCCAATCCATCATGGTGCCATATGATGTTCTACTGCAGGCAGAGAATTGGCGGCTTTGATTTCCATATCAAGATCTTCAAGAGATCTGATCATTGGCATAAAGAAACCAGCCCCACGCCATTCTTCTTTGTTGCCAACGACATAAAGGTTTGACTTGGCACGAGTAACCGCAACATTCACGATGTTCGGCATGCTTCCAGCCCATGCCCTGGCACCTTTGAATTTATTTCCTTGAGCGCCCAACACCATGATGACCGTATCGGCTTCACGGCCCTGCATTTTATGAATCGTGCCGATACGTCTTTGTAGGAATTTAACCTGTTCGGCGTTCAACCCAAGTTTGGAACGGTTATGATAAACCATGTTTTTCATACCCCATTCGACATCCTCGAATGGGGTGATGACGAAAACATCATTTAACTTGCCTTCCAAAGCAATATGGGCAAGCAAAGTCACAACAATTTCACCCTCATCAGGGCAGAACTTGCTGGTCGGCTCAGTTTTTAATGGACGACCTTCTCCACCAACGTCAATCCAACGAGAATGCTTAAGTCTATCCCTAATGAGCGACTTGCGCACTGGCGTTGCATTAATCATCATACCTTCGTAGCCAATATCGTTTGAAATATCAAACATTGGGCTTTCGCAGCGACGATGGACCAGCAATGGCATACCAACGGTTCTGGACAAACCATCGCTACCAAAAACAGCACAATAATTGGTGGCGCGATCGGCAAAAGTCTGCACCGACATGAAAGGAGCCATTGAATCGCCTGGTTCAAGATCGAAAGTCTTGGCGATTTCGTTCACGACTTTTTTATTCAAGGTCACAACTGGCTCAACCTGAATTGGATCTCCAACAGCGATAACGTGTTTAACTCTCTTGATCAGGCCAACGGCGGCTTGAGGCGTAGCCTGACCGGCCTCGTCGATAAAAGCCCATCCCAAAGCATGATCAGCCAATCCGCTGAACATACGCTTGACACTGGCAAAAGTCGTGGAGATGACAGGGATCACCATAAATAGAGAGCAAAAAGCATTTTCGGTCGCGGCTGGAGGATAAGTTTTACCACGCAGAATATCCATGGCGATATCAAGATTGGCAGTCAATTCTGTTGCCGTGCTATCCATAAAAGCTCTGTGAAGCTTCATGGCGGCTTCAAACAGATTTTCACGATGGCGTGGATCCAAAATGTCCGACATCGGCGACATCATATGGAATTCGGCATATTCCATACCTTCGCTCCAACCTGATGGCTTGGCGTTTTCAATAGCCGCTTTTCTGTCGGCTTCCACAACCTCAAGAGCATGAAGCATTTCATTCCTGGCATTTTTCCAGTTTTTCATGGCTTCTTGTCTGGTTCCGGGAATTTTATGCTCGATAACCGATTTTGGATCTCTAGGCTGATCATTTGACTTTTTGGGTGACATTATTTTGGGTCGCATGCCCCGAGCGTAAGCCAAATGATTTCTTAAGCCATAATCTTCATTGTTCCAAAGGCGATTAATGGCTTTGTATCGATTTCCGGCATTACCCAGCACAAGGCTAATAGCGCCCCAACCTGGCTGATCATTTAAAAGTTTGGCAAGCTGTGGCAGATAAGTCAGATCGCTATCTTCAGCAATAGCATCAAGACCTGGCCATTCAGCAGATACGTTTTCTACGGCTTTATTGTTCGAAGAAGCGACAATGATTTCATAGCCACGCAAACTTTTGTCTAGTTCGAACCCGATATAGCCACGACGGACATTAAAGGCTTTTGCCGGATTTTCGAATTTAGTCATGGCTATGGCACGCCTGATGATCAATTCGGCTGCGATATCCTTGAATAAAGTCGTCTTTCCTGTCCCTGGAGGACCATTGATGCCAGTGACTTCGGTAGCCTCGTCTTCGTTATAACGGCCAAGCACGGCATTCGTCGCGGCCTGCTGCAGTGTTGTCAGAGAATGTCTGCCTTTGACCGGCCATTTCCCCATTGGGAATTTGTCCGGAGACAAAAGCTCCTCAAGGGCTTTTCTATCTTCCAAAAGATCGATTTGCTTTTCTGGAGCTGTAATACCCAGATATCTCGCAAGGGTGGGAGCCTCACGTTCATCATCGACATCAACTCTCGCCATGACCAGATCGGTCAGGAAAAAGCTGTTCATGAACAGAGGTTCTGGATCCTTCTGATTCGGAAAATATGTCTTTTCAACACCGTTTTTATCAATCCACGTCTTGGGAGCCAACTTGTAATAACCGACGACGATATTCGGCTTGATAATCAGGTCACTCGATTGACCGGGACGGTGAACGTAAGGCTCAACGGCTCCGATTTGATCCAAAAGCCAATAATAAATCTCCTGAACCATCTCAAGGGTAACCGCTTTGTCTTCATATTTGTCGAAGAGTTCTCTAAAAGCAGTCATAAGACCTGCTTCAGCCAAACCCCATTTTGACAAAGCATTAAGATTGCGATTCAGAGCCTTGATCAAACCCCATCCATATGATGAAATCGTAAAAGGATTTTTATCGGCAATAGTGCCTTCACGAGTGATCCGTAGCGTCGCCAGAACAGCCTTTTCATCGCTTGGACGATAATCCCCGGCAGGCTGCCCATAAGCCGTGACAAACATCTGATTGGCCTTGGCCTGGTCGATATAGCCAAGAACCACATCGTAGCATAGATACCCATCATACTGCGGGTCTTGTTCACGATGAGGATAGCCATCCTGCCACGGTAGAAAACCATTCTGAAGAATGCCCATCGATTCAGCCGGTCTGCTATCATCGGTAGGATCATTAAATTCAGCAGGAGTTAAAACTTCAGCAGCAATCCATGCATCAAGATACTTCAAAGCTTTTTCACGCGATTCCACTGTCACTTACCTTTTGTGCCGAAGATACATAAACGTTTAATTTTCATGAATATAATACATCATATTGATGAATATACCAAAAAACAATTTTGTAATGAATTAAAATAAAAAAAATATATTTAAAAACAAAAAATATAGTCGATTTTTAACATTTTGTTACAGTATCTTAATTTATAATACTTATTGAATTATATAAAATAAAAAGTATTTTTAAAATAATCTAATTATTGAGAATATATAAAAAATCTTATTTTTTGCTTTGAAAAAATATGAAAATATTGTATGATTTTAAAATGTTAAAAGAAAAATCTCATATGTTTGGAATTCGTTCGGCAAATTCGTTTTCGGAAGCCATTGATTTTTCTCATAATTTTATTGGTTTATCAATCAAAGAAGGCGACCTAAAGAACGCCACAAATCATATCTGTGAGATTAAATGAGCAAAAAGAAAAAACCGTCTCGATGGGCACCTCACAATGCTATCGACCAAAAAGACGCAGAAGACATTCTTAATATAAATGGATTAAGGTCTTTATCCGGCCAAAAATGGCTAGATGATAATGGCGAAGATATCGCCATGGAAGTCAATGGCATATTGATTGAGATCAGCAAAGAGCATTCTTCTTTGATAAAAGGATTTTTATGGTCGAAACTTCATGATCATGAAATTTTTTCTGTTGAATTCGATGAGACCGGCATTGGCCATGTCGTCGTCTAACCTTTTCCAGATTATAAGGAAGACAAAATTGGAATTTGTCCGGTTTACAACCCGGATCTGATTGCCTCTTTAAGAGAAAAAGCTTGGGATCAAACAGGTAAATCAGGGAAACGATATGCGACATTAACCGGAAGAGCGCATCATGCCATCACGTTGGCAACGCGTGCTCTTAGGAAAAGAGGTAATGAATTTATCAAAAAATGGTATGAGATAAAAAACGAAGATGATTTCATAAAATACAATCAATATGAAAAATTAAATTTTGAAAGCCAAAATTATACCCCTGAAGGCTGGCTATATGATGGGAATATCAAAAAAATAGCTGGCAGAAATTATGCCATTTTGGGTGATAATGAAACCGACGAAAGCGTTTTGAGGTATTCTCCTTTATTTTCGATAAAAGAAATCAGAGATATAAGAATTAAAAACGGGATAAATTCTCGTTTGGCTCCCAAATCATTGATTTTAAAAGCTGCTAGAGCAATGAAAGACCTGGCAGCGATTGAACGATTTAAATCTGAGCAACCGCATGCATATAAATTTTTATATGAATATAAAGGTAAAAACGAATTTATAGCCAAACTATCCTTGCTTGTTAAACGAAATGTGGCTTTATCTGAAAAACAGATTGAAGCCGTAAATCAATATATGACCATGTTCGCAACTAAGGAAAGAAAACTCCTCAAAGAGCTTAACCAGCCCCAAAAAAATACTAAAAAGTCGCCGCGTTTAACCGTAACGATTGTTTCTGTCGAAAAAATAGACAAACCAAATCCATTTAATCCAGAAGAAAAAATTCAGATGAACCGCATCGTTATGCGGGACAGCTCTAGACGGGTTTTGATAGCCAAATCAACGGCATATCAGGCCAATCCAGGCGAAAAGCATAAAATTCTTTTCCAAAAAATGAGAGAAGAAAAAGATGCAAAAGGGAAAAGAATATTTATCGTTTCTCAATTGCACAAGCTTGATGATCATAAAAAGCTGGTCAAAAAGAAATCTGGTAGATCATCCATATCTCCAAAGAATACCGATAAGATTGAGGAGAATAACGACGTTATAGAATTGGAGCCATCATCATGACAGTAGATTGCCAGCCTTTAGATCAATCCGAAATATCGAAACTTCAGAATTTTTTTACTCGTTTTGGCAATCGTGAAAACCTGATGAACGGTCTTGATATATTATCTGAAATTCCATCGAATTCTATCCCATTGGCATTTTTTGATCCGCAATATCGCGGTATTATGGACAAGATGCGATACGGAAATGAGGGCGCTCGTCAAAAAGATCGTTTTACGCTTCATCAAATGAACGAAGAAACGATTATGGAATTCATATCCGAAATATCTAGGATATTGAAACCATCTGGACATGCCATGCTATGGGTTGATAAATTCCATTTATGTTCTGGAATATCCCCCTGGCTGGTCAATTCAAATTTATCCATTGTCGATATGATGACCTGGGATAAAGGCAAGATCGGCATGGGTTATCGCACTAGAAGAAGATCAGAATATATGATCATCTTACAGAAAATGCCATTGCGTGCGAAAGGGTTGTGGCGCGACAGAGGTATTCCTGACGTAATACAGGAGAGGCAGCCTAAAAACCACCCTCACGCCAAGCCAGAAGAGATGCAGAGGCGTCTGATCATGGCCCTTACAGATCCTGGAGATTGGGTCTGTGATCCAGCGGCGGGCGGCTATAGCGTCATGCGATCGGCAATGGCGTGCGGGCGGAATTTTATAGGTGCAGATCTTGGCAAAATTTGACCTTTAATTGTCGGTAGTGGGCCATAACAATCTTGTGGTAACCCAACTATATCGAAAGGAAAAAAGATGGCACAGAAAAAAGTAAAGTTTGGAGTGGAACCGACGGCTGACTCTTGTTCGCCAATTCCCACAACGATAGACATAGAGAACGTTGTTTTCTCGCCAGAACTGGTAAAGCTTCGGTATGATCTGCTTGTGCGACGTGGGCAAGCTTGGGGTGTCGGCCAATGGCTGCCGCCATATTCAAAATAATCTTTTGATTGACCGAATAAGCAAGCCGGATATCCTGTCAGCTATTTTTTATTTTCTCATAATCAATGCTATTATTGTATATCAAGGAGAATAAGCATGTTCTATAAAACGGTTTCCCCTATTTTCACAAACCAGGAAAGCCTGGCAAAATCTATAGCCACATACGGGAATATCGTTTCTCTATGGAACGGTGAAAGCACAAAATTGCATCTGACCTTGAGCCAGTGTGTTCCGCATAATGATTATCATCCATGCATTGCTTCAATTGAACTAGAAAATTTTTTGAAAAATCCGGAAAATCTAGATATTAAGATAAATGAAGCAGACTTTTTTATGTCTGGATTGACATCCCTGGTGCTTGATGAACACGATTCTTCGTTCATGAAAACAGAGATATTTCACAGCCAATTCATGAATGAACTAAAAAACAAATGTTTTAAAAATCTTAAAAAAGATTTTTATTTAATTGGTCTGACTGATATTTTACACAAAGAAAAACAAATGTTTTTTAGTTCAAATGGCCTCATTCATGTATATGAAAAAAATAATAATTTTGCCATTAAACCAATTCTGATTTTTGATGATTTTGAAGGCCAAAAACTATTTGGATTGAAAGCTTATATCAAACGCGACAACTTTGCGGACCACTATATTGATTTTAAATACGTTTTAACAGAATTTCCTGACCCACATAAAAATGATATTTATATTGACACGGAAATTAATAAAAATGAAATTTTCAGACAAAAAGCCATTTCTATTTTGAGGAAAGATGAAGAAGGATCGTCTCTATCTGGCGTATTCGAAGATATTATAAATTCAAATTATTTAGTTTCCAGATGTGAAAACCTTTTTGCAAGCCAATTGTTTGGCAGAGAAATTGAAAAATTTGTTGCAAAGCTGACGGGAAGAAAAATAGAGGTAGATTTAAAAAAAGATCTTTCGAATATCCTTGGAAAATTTTCTGATACAATTTTGTCGCCAGATCAAAAAAGCCAAATTGATTTGCAGTAATTAAAAACAAAACGATCAAACCTGAAACACTTAATCGTTTTATTATTGATAATTATCACACAAATGAAGATGTTTTAAATGGCGATATTGTCAACAGAATTTATAAATTTTTAGATTTGGATGCCTGACGATGAAAATATCCCTGAATTATAAAATTTTTCAATTTATATGAAATTACAAACACAAAAAGTAAATTGACCAGATAAAGGCCGCACAATGTTATGCGGCCTTTATATTTTGTCGTTATTACTTTTCAGATAGGAAAGCCAGGAGATTTTTCATCAATGCGGTATACTGAAAATCAGCTTCGATATATTTGTTTGGAGCCGCGTTAATTGCCTCGACCAAACTCGACCAATTTTCGTGCCCCATTGACTTGGCAACCAAATCGCCAAGAGCTTCGTCAGTCAGTTCTTTACCTTTGACAAAAGATTTGGTCAGCCTGAGGGTGCTGATTGTCTTGCTCTTGATAGCTTCAGCGGACTGAATGGTAACCTGCATTTGAATTCGTCTCCGAGGATGATTTGATCTCAACACCCTACAGGAGACGAATTCAAAAAGTCCAGAATTAAGTCATGTCATTGAATATGTGCTGTCATCATTAAAATGAGTAAAGTCAACACCTTTAATATCTGAAATACTTCCAATTTTCTTTTCAAATATTTTTTTATGGTTTTTCAAGTTCAGGTTCAGGATGGTGATATCATTTCCGTAAGCGGCTTTTGACAAATCTACGGCTATGTTTTCATGAATGAAAAACTCATGCCCATTCACTTCAACGATTTTTCCCATCGGAATTAGCGTTTTCATGAACTGCGCACCGGATCTTTCCGTCAAGACATCTCCGGTTGGAAGGCGCATCATATCGGCAGTCGTTCCACGAACACCACGATAAGACATGATAGACTGAGCGTGCCTGGCAGCGGCTAGAACAACCATAGCTGGATCGTTGATCTTCATGGTTGTCTGACGCAACCTGTATGCCTCGACATTGTATTCAGGAACCTGCAAGCCGCAGGAATAAGCAATCAAACACGCATCCCGATGAGCAAGATGATAAATCGCTTTCAGATTATGGTCGAAGGCAATCGTTTCACCATTAATTCGAGGGGATCCTGTTCCAGTATATCTGGCCAACGAAAGAACCATCAAAGCCTGAATGTCTTCAAAATCATGACGAACTGATGATTTCAAATAGTTGTTTGCCATAACAGCCACTGGCATAGGATTCTTTTTATGATAAAGGAATACGATATTTTCCCCTTCATGGCGAAAACCGTCGTCCATGACACAAAAACGGTAAGTCGGCAGATTTTTATATCTGAATTCAGTGACTTGTCCAACTTTGTTTACATTGTTTTTGTAAACAAAAGCTTTTATACCCATCAATCCTGTTGTTTGCTCTGCGGCAAACCCGCGCTCTCTTTCGGAAAGCAATTCAAATTTCTTTGCAAGATCTTCTCTTGCAATTCCTGTATTCAAACTTTCAGACGTAGACGTCTTTCCGATGAAATCATTAAAGCTGATTTCCCAAGGATGACGGTATAAGTCAATTCTGTTTTCAGACATCCGAAACACCTTTTCATGTTTTGATTGCTATTTAAAGGATTATACAATATGAAAAAGAAAGTTAAAAATTCGCTAGTAGGAATACTCTAAATGAAATTCAATTTCTATAAAATTTTTTTGGAATTAAAGAAGTCCTTACTCAGGATGATCCGGTCAACCAAAAGAGAAAAGCTATATACAAAGCTATATACACAAAAATAATCCTCGTTTTTTTAATTCTTTTGGTCGCATCTTTTATGATCTATGTTGCCCAACAGATTGTCCAATTCGGATAGTGAACATTTTGGGAGCTTTGTTCATGCGACATATGCGTGATATACAAAATTGAAACGCACATATCGAGGCTGGCCATGTCTGAAAAATATTATTCGGTTTACAATTTTTCCCCATTTTGTTCAGACAATTTTTTAGCCTCTCCATTTTCAGATGTCCAATTTGAAAAAATCAATTTTTTCTCCACACCAGGATATTGCTTTGCCTTTAAAAAAAATAGTTCTGAAATCAACAATAGAATAGCCGTATCTATTAGCACCGCCGTAGATAAAAAAGATCTTTCAAAGATACATATGATTTATTTTGAAGCAGAAGAAGCGATCATTAATAATAAGATTAGTTTTAAAAAGATGGAAATGAACAAGTTCAGAAATTCTATTATAGGTGTAATCCTACCATCTCTTTCATATCCTTCAAATAAATACCCAGAAAATAAAGATATGGAGGATGCTTTTGGAGAAAATTTTCGAATTATAAAAGACATTGATTATAAAAAAATAGAAGCATATTTTGATAATAATATTAAATTTGTAAAAAATTATTCTCCTAATAATCAAAATTACGTTAAAATATTTTCTAATTCATGCCAACCATTAACCGGATCTGTTTTTGATGATGATGGAACCATTTTAAACAAGGTAGATTTTATTCCAGTAGGTTATGTCAATTGCATAAATGGTATTCATCTCGCTGGATATATGTCAAGACTGGAAACAGACAATCTTGACCTTGTTATGTCTCCATTGAAATTTGATTTACTCACGAATGCCGATATGAAAGATATGGTTTTCAAGAATTGGCCAGATGGGTATAAAATGCTTGGCCATGCTTCAAGTTTTTTACAAAATAAAACAGATGAGCTAAAATTATTAAACACTAATTCAGAAGTTTACAGAAAAGCATATCAAGAATACATCAAGGAATATCCTGAAAAATCAGTCTTAAACAAAGATAATAATTATATCCTGAGCTATTTAGTTAATAAAATTAAAAATTCTGAATTACAAATTGTTGGGCACAATATAGATTTTGGTCCATTTATAGATTAGTATTTTCTTTTGAAAACACAAATTTTTTATTAAAAAACAATTGATAAAAAGCATAATCTGGAATAAAATTGATGTTTGAACACGAAAGGAAAACCCATGCGAAATTTAAGCGAATATCCTATTACGAACAATGCTAGGGCCGTTTTAGTCAGTGAAAGCGGACGCCAACCATATTGACGCAAATAAGCAAATTTATTTCACGTTTAGATGATTTTATAATAAAAAATATTGTATAATATATTTTTATTATAATTTAAAAATTTGATTTTATAAAATATATTATATTATAACTGTTTTATGTCTGTTTTCCGATTATTGACAATCACCCTATCAGGATGTGCGATATTAAGCTCTGCCCTGGTGATTTCCACTGGCGCAGTGGTTGACCAAATCGTAGTCGAAAGAGCATCAAACATTGATAAAAAATATCCGGACTTCTCAAGACTTGGTGATTCTGATTTAAAACAATCTATTGAGATAAAGTATAGAAACGGAAACATTATAGGAATTATCGGACCGAAGAATAGGCAGTCCGTCAAGCTTTCTGGCATCTCTCCAATAGCTATTGATGCATTTATTTCAGCTGAGGATAAAAACTTCTGGAAGGAGCCGGGTATCGCACCTGCAGCTATTTTCAGAAGTGCTATCCGCGACGTTCTTCATCCTGGTCATAGACCAACTGGTGCTTCGACCATACCTCAGCAGGTCGTCAAGAATATCGTCATGCACAATCCACCTATGACGATAAAAAGAAAAATAGATGAAGCTATCCTGGCCTTAAGAGCAGTTTCAAAATATGGGAAAATGCCTCTTCTTCAGCTTTATCTAAATGAAATTTATCTCGGACATGGAGCATATGGAATTGCTGCGGCAGCAAAGACCTATTTTAACGTAAAACCGGATCAGTTGACTGTCGCTGAAGCGGCCATGCTCGGTGGTCTCCCAAAAGCACCAACGAGTTACGATCCGATTGCACATCCGAACGCTGCAAAAGAACGGCGCGCCTATGTAATCTCACAAATGCTGAAAGACGGGTATATCAACTCGTCTCAAGCTCAGAAAGCACTGGCTTCACCTGTTATCCCAACCACAAATAATACATCCGCCGTGGATCCATCGACCACCACACAGGTTTCATCAAGCGCTCAAGGATGGGCGTTGGAAGCCGTAGTGACGCAATGGAGTGCTCTTGGTATCAATCCACCAACCGGATACCCAATACAAATCAGGACCACCATATCCGAACATCTTCAGGATTTGGCTCAGCACGCTCTACAAGCCGGTCTGACCAGATGGTCTATGCACCTTGGCTGGAAAGGATCTATCGGGCGTGGAGGCTTCACACAAGTCGCCAGGCCCGATAATATTCCATTCTGGCTACATAGAGTTCGCATCACATCGATTAGATCCGGTAAAATACACGGCACGACCAAAGATGGTGCATCAATCATCCTGAATGAGCCAGATCACCTTAGAAAAAATTCTCAATGGCCACGTATTGGCGATATGATTTTGGCCGGCCCATATATGCCGGGACAGAAATGGCAGATTGGACAGTCCACTCGTTTAAATGGATCGATTGTTGTTATAAATCCCAAAAACGCTCATGTTTTGGCAATTTCTGGAGGAAATATATATTCTCCGGGCGGTTTTAATAGAGCTATTGATGCAGTAAGACAGCCAGGAAGTTCATTTAAACCTTTTATCTATCTTACAGCAGCAATGCTTGGATATAAATCCAATACACCGATGCTGGATGAGCCTATCGCCCTGTCGCAAGGCCCAGGATTGCCTCTTTGGAAGCCAGGAGATGACGGATTGCCGCCTATGGGAGTGGTCACCTTCAAAAAAGCATTGTCATTATCCTTAAATGATGCCGCTGTCCGTTTGCTTTATGAGGTCGGACGTAAAAATGTCTCTCAGGTCGCATCCGCATTAGACATATATCATGATGTCAAAACCTATACGGCTGCTCTCGGAGGTCAGGGGGTCACCAATATCAGGCTGACAGGAGCATACGCCTGCCTTGCCAATGAAGGATATTGGGCGGCCCCAACGACTATTAAAATAATAACCCAAAACAAAAATTACTTATGGACTGCACAAGCCCCTGTTCAAATCATTCCACAAAAAGCAATTGATACGGTAGATAAGGCTATGACCGGAACAATTGCTTATGGGACAGCACACGCTATCGCCGATTTGGCCAAAAAATATCCTGGCCTTGGTGGAAAAACCGGAACTTCACAAAATTATCGAGACGCATGGTTTGAAGGAATATGGCCTGGCCATTTCGCAATCGGCGTTCAAATCGGATACGATCAGCCAAAATCTATGGGACATAATGCATATGGTGCCGACGTCGCATTACCTGTTTTCAAAGATTTTGTGATATCGGCATTCCAGGAAGAAAATCAAAATAACAACCAGAAGTAGCATTTTATATATTTTTCTACCTTAAGGTATTTTTGTATGACAGTCAGGATGGTCAAAATCTGGTTTTTTGTGCTTTCAACCTGATAAGATAATATCCGTTTTCCAGGTCAACAAGAAACCCCTATATTGATTAAAATAGCAGATAGATAACATAGCTTGTATTTTTGTTATTAAATCATAAAATCATATCTCTTTTTTCATTGCTTTTGACTTTATTTTTTAAAAATTGTTTTTCTTTAAACAAACTTTTTCTTTTTTTTATAAAAAAATACAATTTTATATTTTTCAAAAAACTGTTTTGTAAAAAGGTTTATTGAAAAATCTTCAAAGACAAAAAACTAACCAATTTTTTTACAAAAAAAACAACATATAGCTTCTTTTTAAAAAAATCATCTATATGTTGTGAAAAAATGATTGTGTGTTTGCAGCCAATCGTGCCATTATGGGGATCCAACCTTTGGCATCTGATCAACTCATTAGGAGTTAATTATGTCCCTCCAGGATACTGATTTATCGACTCTTGAAATTGCCAGCCTGGAGGATTCAGGTTCGTCCAGTAATCATTATGCTGTTGAATTCGCATCGCAGCCTGACAAGGCTCTGATTCGTCTTGACCATGATCGTGATGTTCTTCTCACCGATTTCGGCAAGGCCACCTTGAATGATCGATATGTTATGCCCGGCGAGACATATCAGGATATGTTTGCCCGTGTTTCTGCTGCCTTTGCCGACGATCAGGCTCATGCACAGCGTCTTTATGACTATATGAGCAAGCTTTGGTTCATGCCTTCCACTCCCGTTCTTTCAAATGGTGGCACCAAGCGTGGTTTGCCGATTTCATGCTTCCTTAATGAAGCAAATGACAGCTTGAGCGGCATCGTAAATCTTTGGAACGAGAATGTCTGGTTGGCCTCCAAGGGTGGCGGTATCGGTTCTTATTGGGGCAATCTGCGCTCCTTGGGTGAGCGCGTTGGCGAAGTCGGCAAGACATCCGGCATTGTTCCCTTTATTCACGTCATGGACAGCATGACATTGGCGATCAGCCAGGGTTCCTTGCGTCGTGGATCTGCCGCTGTATATCTGCCGATCAGCCATCCTGAAATTGAAGAATTCATCGAAATTCGTCGCCCAACAGGTGGTGACCCAAATCGCAAGGCGTTGAACCTACACAATGGTATCGTCGTTTCTGACGCGTTCATGTCTGCGGTCGAAAAGGACGAGATGTGGGAGTTGACGTCGCCGAAGGATAATCACATCGTCAAGACTGTCTCCGCACGTTCACTTTGGATCCGCATCCTCACGGCACGTATCGAAACCGGCGAGCCGTATTTGATTTTTGGTGATGCCGTCAACAATGCACGTCCCGAGCATCAGAAGCTGGCCGGTCTCGAAGTCAAGCTTTCCAACCTCTGCACTGAGATTACCCTTCCGACTGGAATGGATCATCACGGTAAAGAGCGCACCGCCGTTTGCTGCCTTTCGAGCCTGAATTTGGAAAATTGGTTTGAATGGCACACCCATCCGACGTTTATCGAAGACGTGATGCGCTTCCTTGACAATGTATTGCAGACCTTCATCGACAATGCTCCGGATACGATGGAGAAAGCCAAATATTCGGCTATGCGTGAGCGGTCGATCGGCCTTGGCGTGATGGGGTTCCATTCTTTCTTGCAGGATAATGGCCTTCCATTTGAATCCGCCATGGCAAAGTCATGGAATATCCGCATGTTCAAGCATATCCGTGCTCAGGCCGATGCGGCTTCCAGGCTCTTGGCCGACGAGAAGGGAGCTTGCCCTGACGCCGCTGAATACGGCATCAACGAGCGATTCAGCAACAAGCTATCGATTGCTCCGACAGCTTCCATTTCGATCATTGCCGGTAATGCCAGCCCCGGCATCGAACCGATTGCAGCCAATGTATTCTTGCAGAAGACCCTTTCGGGAAGCTTCGCTGTAAAGAACAGGGCGCTGAAGAAGCTTCTGGCTTCCAAGGGGCATGATGAC